>MDTC01252703.1_pt1 | contig 83463 bp, 74 predicted proteins | sample 811181 | NCBI WGS metagenome assembly MDTC01 (sample SAMN05326644, study PRJNA326480) | marine metagenome | isolation source: seawater | place: Pacific Ocean: North | collected 2011
TCATGCAGGATTGTCATTCCTGCGACCCGGGTTCAATTCCCGGAGTGGGCGCCTAATTCTTATTTATGTTGAGAAACAGTTCTTCATATACTCATTTCAAAACGTAGGCTCATGACCATTAAACCGAGGCTCGCAGTATCTTCGTGTCTGCTAGGGCAAAAAGTCCGCTACAACGGCGACGCTGCTGAATTTCGTGCGCTTACCCGCAAGTGGAACGGGCATTTCGATCTGGTTGGAGTATGTCCTGAAGTTGGAATTGGGATGGGAGTCCCAAGACCTACAATTCGATTGGTGAATAATGGAACATCTGTTCGTTTAGTGAACCCCAAGAACGGAAAAGATTTCACAACCCCAATGCTTGAGTACGCTCAACTACAAGCCGACGCACTGGTCGATTCGGGGATTTGTGGCTTTGTGTTCAAAAAAGACTCACCCAGTTGCGGCCTCGAACGTGTCAAGGTCTACCGAGAGGGGCATGTACAGGCTATTCGCAACGGTAGGGGGATGTTTGCTAAAATCTTCACCACACTTTACCCGCACATTCCAGTAATCGAAGAAGGTCGACTTACTGATGCAAGGCAGGCTGAACACTACTTGGCCCGAGTTCATTTCTTTTCACTCTGGCGCGAAGAAGGAATAAACGGCTGGACTGCAAAAGGCTTGATGAAATTCCATAACACCAACAAACTCTTCCTCCTCAGCCGTTCACCGGATGCAAAACGTCGACTTGGCCGCTTGATTGCAGCCGGTTTTGACAATGGCGAGCATGCAGACACGGTAGCGCTCGCATACATGACAGAGGCTCAAAAATCTCTCAATGTCTTAACCAAGAGCGGGCCAATTGCTCATACTATGGAAAGAGTACTGGGTAAACTATCCCACAATCTCAGCAAGAGTGAACGGCAGGAACTTCTCGAAGTGATTCATGATTTCCGCCAGGGCTTATTGCCACGTTCGGCACCGTTAACTCTGCTTCAACACCATGTGCGACGATGCAACCTCGATACGCCAACAAATCAACGCTTCATGTCTCCAATACCGCTCTCTCTTGGATTGATGGCGCGAGTCTAGTGAAAACAACCATACTGCTGTTTTTCCGTATATTCTACGAGTGAACATTCACGTCTTTAATCGATATGAACGTGTAAAATCCTTACATACACTTGAGTACATTTCTCAGAGTGGATGGAAGATAAAGGCTTGGAGGATTGTCTAAAGTTTGGTTTAATTTTAGCTTTGAATTCACGTTCTTTGACATCATCTAGAAATCGCTATTGCCACCTTTATATGTAGTCGGGAAGTTAGACTTGTGAAGTGATAATATGGATGAGGAAACATACACCGTAGAAATAGCAGACGCAACTGGACATAGCGAAGTCCAAATGACCAAGAACGAACTGATCGACCACGCGACACTAACCAAGGGTCGCTGGATTTTCGTTGATAACCGCATGGTAGCCTCCGAAGAGTTGGCGACAATCGACCTCTCAACAGCAAGCCACATACGAAGCCTCCCGAGCCTCCAGGCAGGGCTTGATGAGAAAACATATTGCATCGAGATTGCCGATGCCACAGGTCACAGCGAAGTCCAAATGACGAAAGCTGAAATCATTGCGCATGCAACAAACTCGAAAGGTCGTTGGGTTTTCATTGACAATCGTATGGTCGCAGCTGCAGATTTAGCGAACACAAATTTCGATACAGCACAACACATCCGAAGCGTGCCGAGTTTGCAGGCAGGACTGTGAAATCAGTGACAAATAGCCTCCTTTTTGAGGGGACACCTTCAAGAAAGGGTGGCCGGTCGGAACGAATGGAGACGAACATTATGGTTGAACTCGTTGATTATAAATGCGCAGTTTGTGGGAATCTTGAATCTTTTCACCGTGAACGAAATGGAATCAGTTGCAAATCCTGCGGCTCACGTATTTTCATGAAACTCCGTCGCACAGGTACTAAGCGTATCAAAGCGGAATAATTCTCCTTCGTTTTTCCTACATAGGGTTGAAAGACTGTTGGCCATATGGATGAGTCATGACAACTTGGTTGGCTGACAAGAAACCTCTTCTTTTCGAAGAGCTTTTGCTTCCAGATACAGTTGTGACCAACATTACCCGAACCGCCCTACAAGCAAATCCACCACACCTGCTTCTTTCCGGCCCTTCAGGGTCTGGTAAAACAACTGCATGGCGATTAATTGCACGCCAAGTTCTTGGCGCCAGTTGGGAATCTCGTACGCATGTTCTACAAGCTCGCGACTTATCTCGGACATCTGGAGCGATGGCTAAGTTTGAGGAATTTTTACGTCCAGAGGGCAGCGGTTCAGAAGACACTTTGGCTGGAAGGACTAGCCTCGATGCCTTTGACCACACATTTTCAACGGGTGAAGCAGCCTCCCCACCCCCTGCAGGAATGGAATCCGAACATTCTTCAGGTAAGCAGGCAGCAGTGTCTCGTTTGATCGTTCTTGAAGATGCAGATTACTTGGGCACTATTCGTCAATCATATCTTCGCAGGATGATGGAGGTAAGTAGCGGAAGTGCTCGTTTTATATTCACGGCTCACACACCCTCTCGAATTATTGAAGCCTTGAGGAGCCGTACCCAGCACATACGCTTCCCCAAGATTAACCGAACACTCATTGAAGAGCGCCTTACGCAAATTGTGCATGAAGAAGAACTGAAACCAGTGAGGGGGATTATCGGAGACATTGCTCACGTTTCATCTGGTAATGTTCGGAAGGCCATTTTTATCCTAGAGCTTCTAGCCCATAGGGGATTGCTGAATGAACGCAAGAATCTTCAAAATCTACTCGCAGCAACCTCTCTTAGAGAGGTTCAACATATCCTTGAAGAGGCCTTGAGGAATCGTGTTCACGATTGGCGTTGGGAGAAGACAGGAAATAAAAATGTACGAACACTCAAAGGTGCAATGGGCGTAGTGGACCAACTTATGTCCTCGAACAATTTAGAACCGGAAGACATCGTTGAACAATTTCACCTCCTTCTTACCGAAGGCCGCCTGCACTTGGATGAACACGTCCTATCTGAAATACTTCAAGCGTTATCTGCTTGTGATGTAGCGCTGCATCGTAGTCTCCAGGGGCGTATTGAAATTGAACGATTTTTATTCCAAGTCGCAGCAATTGGAGAACGAATGAATGCTGCGAAAGCGTCTTGATACCATCGCCTTTGGAACGGCTGGGCGTGTAGCACAGCTGGATAATGCGTTGGCCTCCTAAGCCGAAGATCCCGGGTTCGAATCCTGGCACGCCCGCTCATCACAATTTTCAACAGTGCCCAGATTCACCGGTTTTCTCATCTTCCAAAGGCAAGAGACATATTCAACCACTGGGTGTGTGGGCATGAGCGCCATGGCATCCGGAGGTAAAATATCCAAAGGCCCTGAGGCGTATATTCCTCTCCCAGACCCTTACGGTGAGGGTTTTGAATACTCTGAAGATCCAATTGAAAACACGAGAAATCACTGGAGTGTATTGGAAAATCGTCGCTTGAAAGCCGGACGATTCGCTCGAAATCCGCTGCTTATGCTGTGGAGGACGATGAGTGGTTTCTCTCTTGCAGTTCTTGCCTTTGCTAGTTTGGTTCACGCACCCGTGCTTGAATCGTTTGATGGCCTTATCTTCATTTTGATACCTGCGATGTTGATTGCAGTGGCCCCAACTGTGATTGCTGGCGAATCTGCATGGCAGGCAATGCAAGCCAGGATTTCATTGCGTGAACAAGGTGGGGTTCAAAACGGAAAAAAGCACGCGTTACGGGCACAACCAGGCATGGACAGGATTATCGAAAGCATGAATGATCAGCGTCGAAATAACATGGTCCTCGCACTCCTTTCATCACTTACCGTTATCCTTCTGATTCTTGCCTCAGCAGTCACATCCAATTCGCTCGCATGGAATTTGGCTCTGTTGGTAGCCATGACATTGGGTATCGCTCAAACATTTCACGGTATATTTTCATATGGATTCATTCGACAACTCGGCGACCCATTCCCTTCAATCGTGTTTCACGCCCCAACCCATCACCCTACCCAACTTGGGAGTGTGCTGGGGGATTTGTTGGCAGCGCACCTTGACCCTGACCTTTTCCTTGAATGGGAAGTATGGCAGAAATTGTTCCGTAAGGCACTAATCCCGGGGCATATCACAAAACAAGCATTAGAACGCCTCCTGTATATTCTTCACCTGCATATGGAGGGAGAATTGTCAACTGATATGGCGCATATGGAATTGAAGTCTTTCATTTCAGAAGACCACTTTCAAAGCCTCTTGTTGGACGTTGATGGCCGTTTTAATTGGCGAACGATTCAGCGCCTTATTGCGCATTCACGTGGATGGCAACCCGAGGCGTTTTTACTCCTGGATAGATTGCAAAACGACTTACTTTCGGGGGCTCCTGCTCTGCTAAGGGCAAAATGGCGAATGGATGTTGCTTTAGACGAAAACTGCTATGAAGGCTCAGGAAATCTGTTTATTGTCTTGAACAACCAGACTTTTGAGTCGCGACATGTTCGAGTCGAGGTTTTGACTCCAAATGGAGAGCCTGAAACCCGAGACCACCGCTTTGAATTAAGCGCGTGCCCCCCTCCATCGTCGTCCGTAATCCTGTCACACGAAGACGACGACGATGCCCTTGATTGGATCCCCCGATATCTTGAACGCGGGGTTGTCCTTTGGATTGGTGTGGCATGGCCTCGAAGCTTTGTTGGCCCTGCTGATGTCCAAATCATCCTTCGGGATGACGAGGGTATTGTGTTAGAATCACAAGTGGTTCGGACCATGGTTCGACGCAGTTCAGGCCATCAAATGGCCGATAGAATGCATAAACTCGATGTTGCCCGAAAGCAGGGTGAATTGCCAATACCAAAAATCAGCCTCTGACAGGCTCATTTTTGCCAAACGATGCCCCACATCTTACGAAATCTCCCAAGACTGTGAAGCGCTGTGCTTATGGATGGGCGGCACCTGCCCTTGTTCACCGGATGTGTTACCTTGGAGGCATGGGATGTTATTGTACTCGGCGATGGGCCCGCAGCCCTTCGTTCTGCTGTAGAATCGGCAAAAGCCGGTGCATCGACACTGATGCTCTGTGAAAATGCTCTAGGAAGCACACCGCACATCGCCCAAGATGGTCTTGCAGCCTCACTTTTAGAATCCAATAACCGAGATCACCGTGAAGATACCATTCGTTCAGGTGCGTTCTTGAACGACCAAGACATCGTTGAGTTACGAACCGCAGCAGCGGTCCGGCAAGTCGATTTGCTTGAGCGCTGGGGGATGACGTTTCGCAGAGATGCTCAAGCCATTCCTATGGCTCGAAAAGCACCTGGGCATGGAAAGGCGAGGAATGTTGATTCAGGCGATGCAACTGGCCGAGAAGCCCAACAAATCCTCGAAGAGCAGTGCATGCGCTATGGAGTTATTCGACGAGGGGATCATCTTCCTCTATCACTTATTCACACGAATCAATCGGTGAGTGGAATCACCGTGGTTGATATGATTAACGGCCGAATAGCGGCTTTACAAGCCAAAGCCATCATCATTGCTGACGGAGGATTTGAAGGCGTCTTCTCGCATGGCATGGTTGGTCTTGGTCTTGATTTAGCCTTGCGAGCAGGCCTTCCATTGCGTGATATGGAATTCATTGCTCGAACGCCTTTGGGAATCAAGGATACCAATATGGTACTCCCCCTTGGGTTGCTCAGCGATGGTGCTACACTTCACGAAGCGAGTGGTGCTGACATTGAAGTTGAATCTGAGACTCTGGACGCACTGTGCCAAGCTGTTGATAATGCGACACAACCGGTTTTGGATGCTCGAAATCTCGGAGGCTCAGACTCGTTGGAATGGTGGAATGCAGTATTTCGCAGTGTCAAACAACGTACTGGCATCGATATGAATCTCCAAACAATCGCCATCGAAGCGCGCCCTTATGCAACACTGGGCGGTATCACTGTGGACGAGCACGGCCGAGCCATCTTGTCTTCATGGGCACGGTGGTTTACTGGATTATATGCCGCCGGAGACGCTTCATGCTCCGGCTTCCATGGAGCCGATGTCCTCCCAGGGAACAGGATGCTTGACGCTATACTTGGAGGAGCAGCAGCAGGAGCGCATGCAGGTGAATGGGTAAAACATCGTCAATTTTCAAACACCCAAGCAGCACACGATGCGGAGCAATCTGCACAAGCCGACCACTCGGTCCTCTCTGAACCATTAGACGAAGGCGTTGTTCGTGTCGGACATGTTGTGAGCAAAGTCCGCGACTCATCCTTATCCGCTCTAGGACATCATCGTAATGCTGCTGGACTGAACTCATTAATCGAATCCTTGGACGCAGCCTCCTTGCTTGCTGAATCTATTTACCTTGACCAGACCTCTCTTATTGCCAACACCAATCTTGTAGAAATCGCACGTGTCCAAGCCTCTGCTCGCCTAGCTCTTGTTGCTGCAAAATCTGCCCTTGCCCGCGAAGAATCACGCGGCGCACACCGACGAACCGATTTCCCAGAGTCCAATGAAGAACACCTTCATCACTACACAGTTGATCAAAAAGGAGCTGTCAAAACAATTGCTTTGCGAAAGAGCAAATCGGGCAATTGGATTTTGCCACCTCAATGAGTTCAAGCCATTAGAAATCCGGTGAACTACTGAAAAGGGGTACCCCGTAGCACAGCCATGGGCGAGCCTTCTTTATTCGACCTAATTATAGACGGGACGGTCCCATCTCACAAAGTCGCCGAAGGCGAGCAATGGTATGCTTTTCTTGATATTTATCCACGCAGAACGGGTCACACGCTCGTGGTTCCGAAGCAAGGTGTCCAACGATTAGCAGACCTCTCACAACAATCAAGAGATGCGCTTTTCGCTGGAGTAATTCAGGTTCAATCCTTACTCTCCAAACATTTCAACACTCAGGATTTCACAGTTTGTGTGCATGACGGGCCTTTGGCGGGCCAAGAAGTCCCGCATGTGCACGTACACATTCTACCTCGTCAAATCGGTGATGGAGGTCAAACCTTGCAAGCGATGTGGCCTCATGCAACCCCTCTAGGAGAAGGGATAAATCACGATGAACTTGCAGACTTGTCCCAGCGAATACGGGAGGCAGAACAATGACCTCTTCTCCGGACGATGGCGCAATTGATCATCGTGGCGAAAAACTACCTGAACTTTCGAAGTCCGCGACAAAAATGAGAATGGACAAACTTCTTTCAACTCCAATGCCAACATTCGAGGGGAGCACTCCTGGTTCTGCATTATGGTCGAATGTTGCGTATTGGATTGCTCGAAGGATTCTTGCCGCCCAGTACCGTTCCAGTGAAGTCACTGGAGCCGATACTCTTCCCCTGGAGAGAGGAAATATGTGTTGTGCATGGCATACAAATGGTTTGATGGATCCATTGCAAATGGTCTTGAAACATCCAAATAATTTTGTTATGGGCGGCCGGCATGATTTGGTCACTCGTCCCCTTCTGGGGTGGTGGACCCGAAAACTGGCTGTGCAACCTGTTGTTCGTAAAGCTGAACTTTTGCGTGGCGGTTGCAGTGAGGATGAGGCCTCCCAAATCAATGGCCGTTCGTTGATGATGCTTGCTCAAGGGATATCTGCGGGCTTTGGTTGTGTTCTGTTTCCCGAGGGAACCAGCCATGATGGCTCCTCAATGTTACGATTTCGAACAGGGCCGTTTCGAACAGTATTTGCAGCAGCAGCCATAGCCAAGTCCAAAGATCTACCAATTCCCGCAATCATACCGATTGGCCTTCATTTCAGAGCACGTGAAAAATTTCGAACCGATGTTTGGGTTGAATATGACACTCCACTGTTTATCGAAGATGATGAAATACCAGAATCACTCATTGAGGCGGTAGCAAAAGGACATTGGGTTGAACCCCCGGCTGAAAACGTATTTTCTCTTCGTGATTCACTTCGAATTCGCTTGATGCCTTTAACTCCGAATACCAACACTTGGGGGGAATACGAAGCCCTTCACATTTTGGGGCATGTTGAATCACGCCGTACTCAACAGCCACTTGTTTCATGGAAGGAAGAAGTACTGGCAGCCCGTGCATTTCGGACTCTTTTACAGCCGCCGATTTCGAGCCAAGAGGTAATTGAAAATGCTGATTTGCCTGAGATTGGCCACCCAGCCATTGTACCCGCTAAGGCCGTTGCAGGGATTCTCAAAGAAAGCGGATTAGACGGCAGAGATTTGAATGCCTCAGGCCTTGATTTACGTCGATTAAATCCGTTGAAAACAATGAAAAAAGCTGTCCGAATTCCAGTGTTTTTGACCCTTCTTCCATTCTTTGTTTATTCATTTACGCCACAGGTGGCTATGGGGCGTATACTCGGAGATTCAACTGACGAAGGACAAGATGCTCGCTCGTCATACCATTTCTTAGCCGCCATGTTCGGCTCGCTCATGTTTTGGCCATTTATGGCCCTGGGTCTTGTTGCTCTTGAACACGTCATCCATGATTCAATTACTCAATTGCTTGGTTTTGATTGGTTGACCCTCCTTGGAACTTCTTCGACCAGTATTATTCTCTCAAGAGTACTCATGTTCTTTTCAATGTTCTTTTTGTTTTGGCTTAGTGGCCGAACTTCATCATTACTTTGGGACGATTTGACTGATTTTAAGCGAGCAACACTTCGGTTCCGAATGAACACTACCAAACGCCAGAATCTTCGCGGCGCACTCAAGATTCTTCATGAGGAAATGGATAAATTGTAAAGTCATCCAAAGGGCACGGTTCAAACGATAGGAGCGCGTGGGTTGCACATGGGAAGCGGGGATGCGCAACAAGATATCCGCAAATGGCTTGAGCAAGAACGCCTTGTCGCCAAGGAACAAAAAGATCCTCGAGCAGAATTACACCTCCTTATTCGTTATCCCCAAGGACCTCAAGGGCATATGTTTGCTGTCGTCATTCCTAAAGGTCGAGATTTAGTTGCCGTTTCCAGTATGACGCGAGTCGATGAAGGGCAACAAGCGGAGATGTCATCGCACATGGCTGACGACAAGGAAGCTTGGCTCGAATGGATACATGACGTAAGGCTTCAATTGATTCGGACCAGTGTTGATTGGGGGATACATATGGGTCATGTAGGGGAGCAGAAAACAGGTCCATTGCAAGCATTCAATGTCAGTTTACCGATATGGTTTGATGGTTTGTCGAAGAATGAATTCATGCATACGCTTCGACGGCTTTGGCTGGCAAAACTGGGCGTCATCCACGAGATCAAATTTTCTCATGGGCCCGGAACCGGTAAGCCCGGCCCAGTCGATGATTGGGTGAAAGCAAAGCAGGACGGAAAATCTCCATCAGGTACAACCAACGAAGGCCCAGAACAATCAACACACCATGAAATTGAATTTGACGAAAAGATGTCTTTTGGCTCCGGATTTGATCCTTCAGAATGGGCCTAGGTTGGGTCTTTGAAACCGAAAGGCTAGTTGCCTGGTAAATGACTTGAAAGAGTCGCGGTTAAGTACCATAACATTGTGCTTTTATCTAGTCTAATCTACGGACGTGTTATTATGGGTCAAAAAATCAAGTCAATCAGCCTCGTTTCTATCATGTTACTCTCAGTCATGTCAACTCTTTTCCTTGCGAGTTTAACTGTTTCAGCCAACACTGTCGTCATCACTGAAGCAATTCAGATTGTTGATGGAGGGACTTCTTCAGATACACAGGCATCAGTCGGTTCGGACAGTGAAGGTAACGTGCATATTGTTTGGACACGAAACAACCTTCACCTGTATTACTCGATGGTCTCCCCACGCGGTGAAACCTTAATCGATACCACCCAAATCACAGACCCGGGATTGCACAAGATTTGGCACCCCGACATGGTGGTAGATGAGAACGACAAAATTCACGTTGTATGGGCTGATAAATCTGCCCAACACAAGATTGTCTACACCGTACTCAATCCTTGGGCTACAGCAATGGACGGTTCAGCATCCGATGACGGCCAACTGTCGGCAATCGACGACCACATTGTCTCGAGCAGGGCACAAAACCGCGATTGGCCAGCGATTGATATCGACAGTCAAGGTGGAGTGCACATCGTTTGGGAGGATTCTTACGATGAGCTTGGAAGATTCTTCAACCAACCGCAAATTTACTACTCCATGCTTAGACCCGACATCGCTACAGGTGCGGTAATCACCCTGTTTGACGACACACTACTCACGCCAATTATTGGCCACAAGGGACACCCAGACGTTGTGGTCGATGCCGATGATTATGTTCAGATTGCTTGGGACGATACTCGTGGAGGCAAGGTAGAATTGGCCTTCGTTGTGGATACCTCTGGATCGATGTATTCCGAATGGGCAGATATTTGCACTGTTGTATACGGTGGCTCATTTGCATCAGGTGGCAACTTCCAAGGTATCAAGCCTTTACTTGAAACTGCGAACATGACCGTCTACGAGACAATCTACGGCCTTGGAAACTCATTGCCAAGCGCAGCAAGTAACAACAACTGTGCAACAGCATACCAAACCGGTGGTAGTGGTCAAGGCCCTAGGACAGTACCTCTAGGACAGACACCCGGAGACAACTCGGGTGGTATTCGCAAACTGCCAGGCACTGTTTACAACGGCAACACCTATTCCGGTTATTCTGGAGAAGATTGGGGCCCAGGTACCAATTGGGCATGTCTATCCTGGAAGGACTCGAACGGCAATGTGCCAGGAAACCCGCCGACTCAAGACGACCACCGCTGGAATCCGAATGCAACAAAGATTGTCATCCCAGTCTCTGATGAAGGTCCAAAAGATGGAGACCCTTCTCAGCAAGCCGATGATTTGACTTCGATTGAAGAAGCACATGACAACTGCATCAACGCAGGCGTCATTCCTGTTGGCCTTTATGGACAGGGGTATGGCGGCGCTGGTAACATTCAATCCCACTTCATGGATTTGGTTCAATGCCCTAACAGCGTCGTTTCAACAAACACTCGAAACTGTCCCGGAAACACTCTACGAAGTTCGGACGCAGGTGGTCAAGCCTATGAATTCCCATCGGGAACTGGAAACAATGCAATGGCCCTTCTTGTTGAAGCAATGGTTTACATTTCCACCAACAACTCACGAGAAATCTACATGTCGGTTCTTGACCCGTACGGCAAGATGAACAACGATGTGTCTTGGACTCCGGGAGCTTCAGGCCACTCCATCATTGGTGGAGGATACGCTGAGGATACTGGCGCAGGTGCTGATGGCCATCTGGTTGTCGTTAACGACACCCGAGTCACCATCGATGACGCTTACTCATTCCACCCGTCGATTGGAGTAGATATGAGCGGAAACACTCACATCGCATGGATGGACGGTCGAAATTATGGATTTGAAAAAGGCGTCAACTACGAAGTATTCTACACCAAGTTGCGTCTAAAGGGTGCAGGTGCTTGGGACGGTGCTGAATCCGGCCTCTCTACCTATGCCATCAAGAAGATTCAAGACACGCCTATTTCAAACGTTGAAGGTAATTCAGGTTTACCGGGCAATCGCCCATACGGAGGAAACTCTGTATTCCCAGCATTGTTGACTGACGATCAAAACAACGTGCACATTGCATGGGTTGATTCAGGCAATGCAACTGCCGATGAAGAAATTCTTTACACTCGTCTTAACGAGACAGATTTGACTGGGCCAGGACTCACCGCCTTAGATCCTTGGGAAAATGTACCCGTCACTTCGTGGGCGAGCAACAAACTTGGTCCTAGTTCAGGTAGCCAACCCAGTATAGGTATGCCTCCAGCATTCGCAAACGATTTGGGAAGTGGAGCTCATATTGCTTGGTCCGATACCAATAAGTGCAGCGAAGAGGCCAACAATAATCGATTTACGATTTGCTATTCTCATGTTTTGACCGGTCAGGTTGATGTTGATTTCCAACCTGGCGAAACCTATTACCACGTTATTGAACCGGGAGAACAGACAATCTACAACATGACCATGAACAATTCGACACCAGGTCCGAAAGACCTGGTTTCTGACACCTTCGGTTTGAATATTTCTGGAGTGCCTCAGAATTGGACTGCAACACTGTTCTTTGCTGACAATCACACGACAATCCTCCCGGAAACGATGATTTTCCTCGAGGGCGGCGAAGATATCCGATTCTATATGCGAGTTCGTGCCCCGTCTGTTTATCAGGCAGAGGCGGACCAAATTGCAGACATCATTGTTACGGCAAAGTCATACAAAGACCCCGCAATACAATCTGATTTGGTGACTCGAACTCTTATGGATGTTGTTCACGGCATAGACCTTGACACATCACACAGTATGGCAGATGTCGAGCAAGGTCAAACTGCGATTTTCTCAATTACCATCACCAATACCGGTAACGTCAACGACCGATTCATTTTCTGGGATCCTTACACGCTTGAAGGTCAACAGGAATGGCTGTTGCAGTTCGGCTGGACGGTTAATTTCCCGACAAGTGTCGAACTTGACCCGGGACAGTCAGTAACGAAGAATCTGGAGGTATTTGTTCCAACATCAGAAGACCCCGGAGCCTTTGTTATCTATCTGAAAGGTTGGTCTGAAGGCGAACCAGTGAAGTCAATTGAGAAAGGAACGTATGATGTTCTTGAACTCGGCGTTTTCGTATCAATTCGTTCAACTGGCAATATTGTAATGGAAATGCCTACACTCGACCCGAGCGAATATGTCGACCCCGGGCAGTGCTTTGAATATCAGATTGATGTCACCAAGAATTTTGATTCAGGTAAATTGGTTTTCGTCACCCCTGGCGCTCCTGAAGCTAAACCCGATACGGTTTCAATGGATGCTTGGAGAGAAGATAATTGGGTCGTAAGTGTCAACTTTAAGAATGCACCCGGAGGTAACGAAACCGGACTAAGTGAACCAAGAGACTGGATTATCCCTCAAGGCCAAAATTACACCACACACAGAGTCGGAGTTGTTGTTTGTGCACCTACAAAGGCTTCCGCTGGGCTTGGTCCAGCAGTCGTCCTCAAGGCTTATCTTGATGGATATCCGCGTATTTCAGCCTCTCAAATTCTTTCGACAAACGTCAACCATGTGTATCAGTTATCGGCCAGTGCAGGAATTGATTCAGAAGACATGATGACGCTCAATGGCCAAGAAGTTCTTCCCGTAAACCCAGGGCAACAGATTGTCATTCCTACTACGGTCACCAATTACGGCAATGGACCTGACCGCTTTGATTACCGATTGGCTCGTGTAACGGATCCAGCAGGAGTTGATGTGATATGGGATATTGAAATTCCTCGTGAATCACTCAATGAATTAACTCGAGACACAGATCAAATTTTTGATGTAACAATGAATATTCCTGACCAAGTCGAGTCTGGAGTTTACATGGTGGTGTTCCAAACCTTCTCTGAAGAACCCTACGAGGATAGCAGCGGACGAGAAACACGATTGCGATTCCAGCAGATGATGCCAATTTATGTGCAAGAATTCTACGATATGCAAATCAGTATGGACTCGACCGTTGATAATTCAGTGAAGACCTCTGCGCCAGGACGTATTGTGCGCTTTGAATTCAACATTACGAACAATGGAAATGTACCGGATTGGCCAACTCTCAACAACCATACTGCAAGCAGAGATGGAGAATCGCTCATATGGAACGAACTTCCAGGCATGGGAACGCTTGATGGCTGGTCAGTCGAATGGCGATTAATTAAGCAAATTGGAAACGATTTGACCACCGAAGAAGCATGTGAAGTCGTCGGCTCAGTCGAAGTCGTGGCTGGCAATGAAGATGCACCATTTGACCCAGCGATTGCATTCGCAGATCTCGTAGACCGTTGTATCTACCTTGAATCCGAAGATAGATACTACATGCCAATGATGGACCCTTATACAACCTACCCAGTAGTTGCTATCGTGAACATAGCCCCGACAGCAACGCTTGATACCCGAAACATCGGTTTGAAGGTTGTATCGAAGATGGGCAACATGGAAGAAGGCGGAGACCATGATGATTCCCCGTCTTGGGCTGCAGAAAGTCTAGACACAAATGAATTCATCATCACTCTACGTTTGCGAGCACCAAATTTGATAATTTCCGAAGTCAGCGTATCTGATGATGTTGGTGATGTAGATACAACTCTACCAATCCGAGTAGTATTGCAGAACAATGGAAACACGCATGCCACAGATATTGAGATTGTTTTGTGTGAATACAGCGATGCTGCAGATTCAGATATACTGAACGATATTAAGAAGAATGGCTGCGATGATGAAAGCATCGTTATGCGACAGGTGATTGGTGCACTACTTGCCCCAGATGACAACGAAGATTACAAGGAGATAGAACTGACATTGCTCTATCCAGTTTCAGCTGGAAGCCATGGCGTGTACGTTGTTGTCGACCCATCTAACGATATTGTCGAGACTCAAGAAAGTGATAACATCAAGGCTGTTGAGCAAGAACTGAAATCTTCCGGTGGTATTATCGATGTCGCTGGTGAAGTCGTCGGGAAGACTGCATTACCATTTGCAGTGATTCTGCTAACCATAGCGCTCTTCGGAGTTGTGTTCTTGGTTGGACGTGGACGACGCCAAGACGTTCTTGATCGCAAGGCTGAACAATCCTCTCTGGTTTCCGTTCTTAGCGGCCAAGACGAGACATTGTAGAAGTAACACATTACGTGTTTTTCTTCGGAAGCGAGCCCAACCAGAAACGAAGTTTCGAATTGTTTGGCGCGGCTACAATATGGCCGGCTCTGTCAGAAAGTTGTTTTTCTAAACGATTTCTCACTTCATCAAGAAGGCTAGCCATTTCATTTTGACCAAGTTGCAGTTCGCGTCGTAATTCAGTGAGGTCTAATTTCCTTTCAGGAGTATCCATTAGGCTGTGAACCATCGTGCGTTGCTCATAAAGATCAAAATCAGCATCGACACCGGCAGAAACTCGATTTCGTATGTGTTGATGCAGTGCGATGACTGCATCCCTTTGCGCGTCAATCTCTTCCAGAACCGAGTTGAGTTGTTGGATATGTGCCATTCCTTCTCCAACTGAAATTTTTTTACGCCCACTGACGGATTGTACAACATTCTCAGTGGTATTAGGTAAGCGGTTTGATAACCTCACAGGCCCCCCAGCAGGTAGTTTTCGCTGCTCGCACATGAACAAATCAGGGCCTAGGTCGATGCGAATTGAAATCGATTGCTGAACCGTGTATATTGTTCGAGAAGGTCCACCTTTTTCACTCGGAACTTTCAATTTTGTAACAAAATCCCCGTGTTCCAATGCTCGCAAATGTTTGACTATGGCTTGATGACTTACTCCAAGGATTTCAGCCAATTGCATGGGATAGTGAGGCTCTCGCACAAGCCTCTCTAAAATTTGTCTTCGAAGCTTGTTTTGTAGTAAGGTGAGGGCATTATCAACATCATTCACATTGCTCAACTCAAGGTTACCTAGAACGACCCACTCTTTGAAGCCGTCGATGGCTTGAACCTCCGAGAACATTGATTTTATCAGAGTACAGTTCAATCCAGTTTAGGTGTCCGCATTAGTAATCGCTTGAAGCCTTGAATCCCCAAAGCAGCATAGATTCCAAACATTCCACTAACTACAACGTAAGGGACAGACGAAGTATCGAGGGTTGCTTCGTATTCCCAGTTCACATCAAATTGTTGTAGACTCTGAGTATCATCTCCTCCGGCAACAAACCGGTAGTCGCCGCTCTCTGCACTCCAGAGGAACGAACTATCCGTTAACTCATCAACCTCAATTAACGTGATACTGTTCTTTTCGCATTCATAATATCCATCCCGAGGAGTGCATTTTTCGGCTTCGGATGCTTCTGCAACTCCAATCCATGTACCTTGTTGATCCCACGAGATCGATACATCGACATCGAGTGTATCTATTATTTCTGGCAGTGAGAGTATTTCTTCTGACATGCCCCAATAACATGTAATCTGTTCTTCTTGAACGAATGGCACTCCACTTTCCACATCACACGGTGGCAGCATAGCAACTTCTGAGGAACTGTCTTGTACAGACGGCGGGGAGTTAACTATGGGCAGCAACAGTAGTGAAAGGCATGTAAACCCTGCAATGAATCTAAACACGGCATCACTCATACAACGGCCTCACATATCATCCCATTCAGCCCAATCTTTGGAAGCGCTGTTGTCTTGTCGAGGTGTCTTCTCTCTCACAGGCCTATTTTCGAGGGGCGTGTTCGCAACACCTCCGCCCGAATCCCAAACAGAAATCGCTTCAGTGTTTGCTTTTTTGACCACGGTTTTGGGCTCATGACGTTTTGGTATGGAGTCTGCAAATGGGTCTTGTACCTTTTGTTGAGGTTCCCCATCCATTTCGCCTCTCATCAAACCAAAGACTTGTTCAGTGGTCAACAATCTCCCCTGCATGACGTCTTTTGAACCATCGACAAAACCATCTTGCTCCTCTCGTTCTAGATGTTCACCGTTTGTATTTTGCTGCAGATGTTGTTGCTGAAGAGCAGCAATTATTTCTTGTTGGTTTTGCAAAGGTTCTGAGATTGTTTGGTTTGGACCGATGAATGTCACTGAGCCTTGAAGCGTATTTGCACGAGACCAATAACGTACCACTGCGGCAACTGGGAGAACGATAAATCCGATGCAGCATACTCCACATCCAAACAGTATGCCAGTTGAGTCAAACAAATCCATTTCCCAGCCATCCGGACTTACAATCCACACCGTTTCACCAGCGCAGTCTTCCTCCGAGCATGTTGTGGCCAGCATCGCTTCGCCGTCTTTGTCTACAACCCACTCTTCGACAATCAAGAACGTTGTACCATCTGATGCCATTGGTGTCCAGTCGGTTAAACAGGAGGTAGGTTCAAATTCATCTGATGAAGCAGCAGAGCCTTCAATAGGTTTCATGCTGGCATCAACGCCAGATACCTTTGCCTTGACGATGACATAGTAGCAACCGCCATCGGTAATATCCAACAATTGTGAATCACCAGCCACAATTTCCGCTATAGCCCGTTCTCTCGGGTCGTATATTGAATCAATAGCATCGTTTTGGTTGCTAAGTACCAAAGAACCGATAATAAGCAGCAAAGTTCCAATAATCGCTAGGCGAAGAGCCCAAGGCGATCGTTGCGGCTTCACTCCTGCCATGGGCAAGCCTCCCATTCATCCTCAATGAATCCTTGCGCGAATCAAGCCAATCCTAATTCATTCAATTTTTCAGGCAGATATGTCTCGGTAACGAAATCTAAACCGTATTTTGCAAGTGATTGCTGTTCGGCCTTTTTACCCAGTTCCAACATCATATTGATTTGTTCTTGCCACCAACTGTCTGCAAATCGTGGGTCGGTGAGTTCAGCATTCAATGCCTCAATGTCCTTTTTCGATAAATCGTCACTGGGTAAATCGTAGGCAATGATATCGTCAGCTGTGATTCCAAGATATGTAGCAGATGGAGTAGCAAGATATTCAGAAATGTGTGCTGTTTTGATGGCGCCGTAAGCAATTGAAGCAAAAATTCTGAACGACCATGGGTCGCCGTCGAGGAAGACGACAACTGGCAAATCCCATTCTTCACTCATCCGTTTCATTATTCGGCGAGTAGAACGGGCTGGCTGACCTTTGAGATGTAAAAGTCCACATCTAAAATCTTCGTCAAAACCATTCTCAATCAACCGATCAAACATGCCACCAGTTTCAATAGCCATGATAAAATCGATATCATGCTCTAAAAGTTCAATTTTTTCGAGTTCCACATTATACGGAACGCCGTATCCAGAATCCCCAACATCATCCCTAGCGTTGATTCGCATCCATTCGCCTCGACGGTTTCTTTCCCGTAGTGTAAGATTGCCTATCATCCGAGCACCGTCTTCTTCAGGACGTAATTTGAAGTCTTCACGTAAGCATTTCGTGACAATCTCCAAATCCTCTGCGAGATTGTTAGATTCGTTTTGACTTCCGAATTTACCCAAACCCCACGCTTCGGAGATATAGTACATTTCTCTGAGAGTAGAGGACTTCCCTGCATCCAACATTTCTTCAATAAACTCAACGACATGCAAGGCGCGAAGAAGTTGTTTCGCAGAGCCTAGGCTCGTCGCATCGCGGACCGATCTTTTCTTGCCGTATTTGTAAACTCCAAGTTTTTGATCAAATCCGATGTTGTTTTTTGTTCGTACCGGCAGAGTCATCGTCGGTGGCTCACCTTTGACAATTCGATCGTACATTTCTGCTACAACTTCATGCATTGCAGCTTTGGTTTCCTCGGGGGTATGCATTCGTGACATCATGCATCACCTCCAAACAATGTACGTTGCCCATTTGGTGCAACCACACTTGGCTCGGGGATTTCTTCCAGTGATACAGGTTCTGTAGCGGAGGCATGCTCAGTGGACACATCCTCTGATAGTAACTCCTCTTGTCTCCGGATTTCTTCGAGGAATTTTTCGTCCATTTTCGTTGCTCCAATCACATCTTGCGAGCCACGGAATAAAACCTCTGTTTCTGTCCAATCTCCACGTTCTAAACCATTGAGACTGTAGTTGATTTTGACCTGTTCACCTGGTTGTAGTGCATCAAGCTTCCATGCCCAGACTCCAAGGGCTTCTTTTCGTCCACCGGTGGCATTTCCAATAATTTTAGCACCTGCTTTTTCAGGCCATGTTGCTAAGATTGTATATGCTCGTACCCGACTTGTGTAATTGAACAGGATAATTTCAACATCTGTTTGTTTTGTTTCTTTATTCCATACGGATGTTGTTTCACAAATTACCGCTGACATGATTTTGGTTATCGAACCGGCAAGTTCCGGAATTGGGCGTTCGAGTATTTGCGCAGATTTCTCTGCGATTGCCGGAAGAATATCATTGATGAGTTCGAACTTTTCCTTTGTCTTCGCCATCTTTTTCTTCTTCTCAAGATGCTTTCTCAAACCCCTTCCTAATTCGAGCATAGCCTTTCGAGCCTCCTCCATCACTTCTCCGTTATCAGCCAGCGCTTCTTTCGCTTCGGATGTGAATTGAACATTGGTGCTTGCTAGGTGAACTAAGATCGCTGCTGGACCCTTTGGAACACCTTTTCCTCCGGCTTGTTCAAGGCCGTATTGACGCCAATCTACACTTTCAATTGCCTTTGTTAGTAAGCAACCTCCTTGTTGGTACATGAGCGGAACGCGATTGGCAAACCTCAACACTTCGACGGGTTTGTCGCCCGGCATTGACCCTCCGAAGATTAATCCAACTTCAACTTGAAACGGGTTCCCTTGTGTGACGCTCGGAACACGAGTAAGTGTGGATACAAATCTTGAATCGATTGTTTTTGACAGTCCCTTTTTGATTAACATTTCTTCGATAGGAGAAAGACAATTTGTCGGAGGTTTGAGCAACTTAGCCGGCTTCCCATCCCATAACCGTTCCCCCTGAAAGGCTTCGAGCAGATGTCGAATATCATCGCCCTTAATCGTCTTCATTTTACGAGTACCTTCAATCTCTGCTGCTTTACAAATTTCTTTTCGAGCACGATTGGTGACTCCGGAAAAATTGTTGAGAAGGAAGTGATTCAAGTTGAGGTCTTTTGATTCAGAAACCATTCGTTGTAATTGTCCAAGTTCGATGCCGTGTGGGTGCGGCTTGATACTCTCGACTTTTGTCGGTAGACGCTCAGTGACTCGGGTCCAATGATGTGTCTCACCCTCTGGGTCAATAAAGATAATTTCAGCATGAGGATTTACGATGCTTGTCATTCGTAGATATTGCCATACACTTTGTCGCCCTTTTTGGTATTTGGCTTTCATTTCTGCCGTAACTTCCGTACCGTGGTCTTTCGAAGAACCATCTTCTTGATACCAAATTTCACGGCCAGCATTCGCCTTAGTTGCTTTGTTTTTACGAGTGTCAAGGCCAATATCAACGACTGCTGCAGTAGGTTCAGTGGCAATTTTAGAGCGAACATGCGTTGTTCTACCTGTTGTCAGTTGACAGTACATGACTACGCCGGTGATTCCGATACCCTGCTGTCCTCGCGACTGGCGAATAGCATGAAATCGTGAGCCGAACAGTAGCTGTCCAAACACTTTCTCAATACTCTTCTGGGGAATTCCAGGGCCATTGTCTTCCACAACTAACCGAATGATGTCCTTTTTTGTATCGAGTTTTGTAATTTGGATGCGAATAGTTGGAAGGATTCGAGCTTCTTCACAAGCATCGAGTGCGTTATCAACAGCCTCTTTGACGGCAGTAATCAACGAACGAGCGAGAGAATCAAATCCTAAAAAATGTTTATTTTTCTCGAAAAATTCTGAAATAGCAACCTGTTTTTGATTCGATGCGAGTTTTTGTGCGATGCCAGCCATACGACTTCCTCCAAGCAGGTTCTCCTCCGTCCGAATGACGTCGGGCCTATGTGGTAGGCAGCCTTGCCTATCGACGGTTCTTAATGTCTAAGACGATGGTGCATCGAAGAGAACGGTTTCCTGACTTGGATAAAACCCTCATCAAGCAAATAAGTCCTTTTGCCACGAGGTAATTACGCCTTCGAATGCAGAAGCGGCAACGGTTAGGGGGCTAGCTAGGTACAATTTACCAGGCCCAGAGCGCCCTTGGAAATTTCTGTTTATTGCCGAGACAGTAACTTGTTCTGGCGTTATTGAAACTCCAGGTCCAGCGCCGATACAAGCCCCACAGCCTGGGTCAATAAGCTTCACACCCACTCGCCCGAACAAATCATGCCACCCTTTGCGAACTGCTAAATCTTTGACAATCCCAGATCCGTATTGGATGTAGAAATCTACGCCTTCTTTTACCCGAAGTCCAGCATCTTCTGCGGCCATGCAAACCTGCGCGTAGTAGGCCACATCATCGGCTTTACCTGCGGTACAAGAGCCACCGTATGCGATGTCAATACGAACTTGCCCAATATCCGCCACATCAGCACCGTTTGTTGGGTCGCTTGGTATGCCTTTATTCGGGTCGCCAGGGTGAGCAACCATTGGCTGGATTTCGGACATATTGATGACGTGGATGCCACCATCATAATGTGCATCTGAATCCGCTTGAACTGCTCGATTACTCTGCTCAGTTCTATCCAGATGAGGTTGAGATTTCAGCATCCAGTCTAGAAGGAGATCGTCCGAGTCACAAATACCGGTTCTGCCGGAGCATTCGGTCGCCATGTTGCAAAGTGTAGCCCTCTCATCAACGGACAGACTAGCAAGTCCTGGGCCGCCAAATTCCATACTCCGGTTGAGGGTTAATTCTTCCCGAGCGTGGTCGGCCAAGATATAGAGTATGACGTCCTTTGCAGTACAACCGGGTTCAAGATGACCAATCAATTCGAACCGGATGGATTCTGGAACTTTAACAAACGTGAAACCGGCGCTGATGAGATTTGCATATTCAGTAGCTCCAACACCCCATGTAAGGGCATTTGATGCACCACCCATGCAGGTGTGAGAGTCTGTTGCCTGAATGAAGTCCCCAATCTCAATAAATTCTTCTCGAGCCACTTGATGGCATATTCCGGGTGACACTCCATCCTTGGCAGAGTAGTCGCGAACGGAAGCATGACGCTGGAAGGCGATTTGCAAGTCTCGTAATGTCTGAACTTTGTGCATGAAAGGAACAAATTTAGGATTGTGGTGGGCATAGAGCAGGTGGTCTTCAAAAACAGCAAATTTACTTGGGTTTGGAAGTGAATAATCAACACCGTATTCTTGTTGGAGGAATGTATGAACTTGCGCAGTGGTAAATTCGTGGGAATAGCCTCCTTGGACTTGGGCAATGACTGGATCGTCTGGTTTGACGCATTGCCCTTCCTCCTGCCCCACTAAGTTTCGAGCAATGATTTTCTCAGCCATCGTCATTGGCCGTACAGGTGTTTGGATTGGAGGTAACTCGATTTCCTTCCTTTTGAGTGCTTTTGCAAAGGGAAACAGTCCACCTTTCTCTAGAATTATTTGAGTCACTTCATCATATTGTGAAGTGAATTCAGAAAGTTCGATTTCTTCTCCTCGCTGAAGTCGTTCCAACATTGTATAATCTCCCATTAGTTGGCCAAGATTGATGTTGTTTCTTTCGTGAATCGGGGCGAACGACGCTGCGATAACAATGTTAATCCCAGCCCAACGCTCGCATTGTGCTGCAGTCTCCCTTGATGAGCCAGTACCTTTTCTTTGACCAGAAACGATGACTTCAAAGCCACCATTTTTGAGTGCGTTTTCATTGAAAACTCGCATGCCGTTATGCATCAATCCCGCATAAGCATTCTTAGAAATCTCTTCTGGGTCGTGGTCAAAGCAAACCCATGCTGGAGTCATAACATCTGTATTGATGTCGTCGAGCAAGTCTTCAACTGAGAGATTCTCCATTTTTAGGTTCAGTCCATCGTAGAGTTGTTTCTTGATGAGTTCGAGGTCTTTTGTAAGGAAAAGGACTCTTTTTTTAGGGTTAAGTGCGATTTTTGCCGGCGGCCAGTGTTCTCGCATGTTCCCCACCGAATCGTTTCAAGTGCTCAGTGTTCATAACCGGTTCGGGAATAAATTTTGATACAGATGTCTGGAAACCATTCAAAATCAGTCAATTTGACATGTATAAGTTTAAGCCTATAACCGCTTATGTTTAAATAGGGTTACTTGTCGGAGTATAATAAGGTTCCCCAAAGAGTTGAGCGTTGAGGCTCGGCAAGGGTGCGAAATGAGGAATAAAAATGGACGAACAGCAAGTAGAAGATATCGTAAAATGCAGCGACTGCGCAAGTCGAAATTTAACCCGTGACGAAACTCGCGGTGAAGTCATCTGTGATGACTGTGGATTGGTTTTAGAAGACAATGTCATCGACCAAGGTGCTGAATGGCGTGTGTTTTCTCCTGAACAAGGTGATCAAAGAGCCCGTACCGGTGCGCCAATGACCGTAATGCTGCACGACAAAGGTTTGTCCACAGATATCGATTGGCAGAACAAAGATTACTCTGGTAAAACCATCAATTCACGTTACCGTTCACAGTTTTACAGAATGAGAAAGTGGCAAAAGAGAAGCCGTGTTTCGAACGCCACCGAGCGAAACCTCGCCATGGCACTTGCCGAACTTGACCGTATGGCAAGCCGCCTTGAACTACCAAAGTCCGTTCGTGAAGCTGCCGCTGTAAACTACAAGAAAGCGGTCGACAAGCGTCTGATTCGAGGCCGTTCTATCGAAGGCGTTGCAGCAGCGTCCCTTTATGCAGCTTGCCGCCAGTGTGGCGTTCCTCGAACACTCGATGAAATTGGTCAAGCCTCAAGAACCGGGCGTAAAGAAATCGGTAGAACTTACCGCTTCATGGTCCGAGAATTGAAGATGAAGATAATGCCAACCGGGCCTGAAGATTACATTTCTCGATTCTGCTCAGGACTCGGACTCGATGCAGAGGTTGAAGCAAAGGCATACGAACTTATCAAGGCCGCTCAAGAGAAAGAATTGACCAGTGGTCGTGGACCGACAGGAATTGCAGCATCGATTATCTACATCGCTTCGGTTTTGTGTGGAAAGCGCAGAACTCAACGCGAGGTTGCCGAAGTTGCTGGCGTCACTGAGGTCACAATCCGAAACCGCTACAAGGAATTGATTCAGAACCTCAATATCGAACTCGATATTTGATTCCACCATTTGAATCCTTGAGGTTTCGCTATGGGGAGAGAGCGTTCAAAGTTGTCAGACCGCGTTTTCGAAGCGGTTGCTACGGGGCTTGTTGAAGCAATGGAAAGAGGCACTTCAGCCTGGCCATTACCTCAGCCGCCAATGACTGACCCCGACTTCCCCCCAATTCAACCGATTTCGCCATCGAAACTAATTGAACAGGCACATGGTATTCTCCAAATGGATCGAGCCATGTTCGAATCGAACCTCAATACTGTCGTCGACCTTATTGTTCCGCATCGTATGAATCTGAGCGATGATCCATTTGAAGTTCATCAAAAATGGCTACACCGTCGCGTAGACAAAGTTGCTGAACGTTTGTTGTTTAACGTGGCGACCGATTGGCTTTCTCAAGCGTTTGATCAGACCGCCCCTAATACCGACCGATGGTGGCTCGCTGTGGCCCTTATCAACGGCCTCTCAACAGTACCCCATGGTCAGCCTGTTCATCAAGGGTATCATCTGGTAGAGTCGATTGCTTTGGCCGAACGCCCCGGTACTTGGCATACGCAACCGGACACAGGTCCTCATCAACTTGAATGGAATCCACACGCAGTGATTCCTCGAAATACAGGGGTAAAAACTCATGAAGCCGGAGTCAATGCTGCTAAATGGCTCATTGAACGATTGGAAAACGACACAGTCGAACGCCGCCTCTTGTTGATGGAATGGGTTCGCCTTTTACTTCAACGACCAAATTTGGTTTCCCCACTCGATTTGCCAGCAGTCTTGCTCCGTCGAGCATCAGATACAGAGGCTGAGGTTGCAGCACGAGTGGTCCTTTGTCTTGCAAAAGCAATTGAGTTTGACCGAGAAGTGGGCCTCCAACTGGCACAACGTCTTCACAAGCGAAGTGAGGTTCTTCTCCGAAGAGGAATGGCCGACGTACTTACTCGGATGTTCCGGCGCCTTGAATGGGATGCAGTTCCTTTTCTCAATGATATGCTTGAAGATGAAGATGAAGGCGTATTGGCTGCTGCAAGCTCAACAGTCGGAGATTTGCGATTTTTAGATTCTACACTTTGGGCCGACACTATGGCTGAACTTTCACAGCACCCACTCGCTATCGTTCGGAGAAATCTTGTACCTTTTTTACGAGATTATATCGAACAGTATCCAGGTGATGAACGTGGCCTTCTTCCTCTTCTATGGCAAGACGGCGATGAGGTCGTACGTACTCGGATGCGAGAGTTGTTGATGAGAATGGAGGAGGTCTCTCCCGACCATTTCGCTGCACGAATTCAAGATTTCAAGAAACAAGGGTGTGATTTAGAGGGCTTATGGGGGCCACTTGCCCTTCGACGTCCGGAACGTAATCACCTTTGGCAAGCATGGTTAGCGGGCGATGGACCACAACCTCAGGCAGAAAAAACCCCTCCTCCACTTCACAGCGATATGGACGATTCGGGTGAATTACCACCAGTGAGCGAAGCTTACGAAATTCTTGACCAGCAACTTGGATTTATTGACGATTAAATCACTCTTCTTCACTTGATTGAGCAAGTGGGCCTACGGTCAAAAGACCAACATATACTCCATTGAGAACAGTCATGAGACCCAACAAGGTAAGAATCATGGCCGTTGGCTCAGGAACCAACCCGTTTAATTCAAACCAAACGAGCAACTGAACTGCCAAAAGAAACCCAAATCCGACTGCAACAACGGTCTTCCAGGTTTTTTCTGGAGCAGCCCATAGGTCCATTGTAGGGGCCACACCTTTGCGATTGAATGCCCATCTGAACCACCCCAGATACATACAAGTTAGGCCGACTAAACCAATCAGGCCCCTTGAAAAAGATCTAGAATCCCACGGGCCTTCTGGAGTGATATCAACAAAAGATTGGGCTACTAGGAGGAGGCCACTGACAGCAAACCATCTCCACTCGACAGTTCCGCCCATATACCGATGCAGAAGGGCTACGCTTGAAAGCCTACGCCATACAGCGGGTGATATGGCGGCAGTCCGAGACGCTTTACTTGTGGCTGGCGGACTTGGCACACGAATGTTGCCGACAAGTGCATCAGTTCCAAAGGAAGCACTCCCGCTTATCGATATTCCTGCTCTCATCCATTTAGCCCGCGAAGCGGTAGCAGCTGGAGCAGAATGCCTACACATCATCTCTTCTCCACGCAAGGATATGACTGCGTTGCTGAAAGATCACTCTTGGCTTCATGAACGCCGACCGGATTTGGACCAAATGCTCCTTTCTCCCTTTTCGGATATCGAAGTTAAGGTTCATATTCAACACCAACCACTTGGACTTGGCAATGCTATTGAATCTGCTTTGAGTGATGTATCTGGGCCATTTCTAGTCCTACTTGGCGATAATATTCTTCTTGATTCACATACCCCGACACATGATTTTGTCCCTTCAAATGCAAGTAAGAAGTTGGTTGAAAATTATGAGAAAAACGGTTTACCTTGTGTTGGTTTGCTCGCCGTGTCGCCCTCTGAGGTGTCAAATTATGGAGTTGTTCGTATGGATGGCGACCGCATTCAAGAAATCTGTGAGAAACCTAAGGTTGAGGATGCCCCCTCGAATTTAGTGATGTGCGGTAGATATTTGTTTACCTCCGACGCCAAGAAGTTGTTAGAAAAATACGATGTCCAATCTCATGGTGAATTGCAATCTATTGTACTTCAACAACACTGGATGAACAACGACGGCCTTCTTGGAGTCGAGTTGAAGGGTTACCAGTGGTATGATTCTGGAAAACCACTTCCTTGGTTACAGGCTCAAGTTGATCATGCCTTAAGGCGCAGAGATCTAGCGCCCGCAATGAGAGCATGGTTAGAGAAACGGCTGGATGAGCTCTAACGCTGCCCTGGTTTCCAAAATGTGAGAGGTATTGGAGTCTCACCCTGTGCTTTACGAAGTGCAAGATGGTCCGCTCGTTCGTTCCATCTGTGCCCCCGATGGGCCCGAACATGTTCCCAAGACAACGGTCTCAGTTCTTGTACTGTGTCCCAAAGAGATTGAACATGTGCTACAAGTTCCCGATTTGTTTTTGCTTTCCAAGCACCACATGCAAGATTTCCTGCATACTGGGAGTCCGCACGTATGACAGCGGCTTCGTCTCCGCCTTCTATTAGCAACCAGCGCAAAGCAGCAGCAAAACCAGATAGTTCAGCGGTATTGTTGGAGCCGATTTGGGCTCCGATATACCCGTCATCTTTTCCGTCTGTGATTACACGGTCTGCAAATTCTTCATGAAGTTCTCCCGAGCCCTTTCCTAGGCCGTTATCTCCGGTTACAACAACAACTGCCCATGCTGCTGGAGTTTCGGAATCAACATTTTGATTTCCGAGGCAGGAGCCATCAACATAGAGGCTCCAAGTGTTTTCAGTCACACCATTCACTCGCCAATTTCTGCTTTGTAATCAGCAGCACTCATGAGTGTTGATACCGAATTTGGATTCTCAAGTTTCATTCGAATAATCCATCCAGCACCATAGGGGTCGGTATTCATCAATTCGGGTTCGTCTTCAAGTGTTTCATTGACTGCGGTAATTTCACCAGCCAGAGGCGCAAAAATAGGAGATGCCGATTTAACAGATTCAACAATAGCAAATTCATCCATGTCTTCGAGGGATTCTCCGCCAGCAGGAAGTTCGATGTAAACGATGTCCGTTAATGCGTTTTGGGCGTGATCGGTAATTCCAATGATGACCTCATCACCTTCTACTCGAATCCATTCGTGTTCTTTGGTGTAATATTGGCCGTCTGGAACTTCGCTCATATTTCCGTCTCCGTATTGGCCAATCAACGATATCTCATGAAGTCACCGATGCATCATTGTACTGAAATTTGGAACACAGTACGCGTGTTGAGTCGTACCTGTCAAAACGGCAAAATAAGGTAGGTATGAGTCGCGCTTCTTATTAGCAGAACAGGTTCACTGCTGTTTGAAGTCGAGTGATTTCAAGGGATGGGACCCTCATGAGTAGAGCATTTAGAGAAGGCGTAGCCAAAAACAGGAGAATACATGCACCGGTACGCCGCCGAAACTGGAGTCCGGTCCGCGATCTTCAAGGTTTGAAAACTCGAACTCAAATTACTGGTTCTGAGATGGGGCCACAGGTTGAAGTCCCGGCAATGGTCCGAATTGAAAATGAACATTGGGTATTTGAGCGAATTGAGCAAGGCGTATTGTATAATCTAACTCACAAACTTATTCTTCATGAAGAAGGGCAGCAAAAAGTGATTGGTGGAACGACTGATATGCGCACTGCTATGCAAGTGGCTCAGTGTATGGCACAAAAAGAGAACAGGATTGTAATGATACAACCAATGTAGTTTGGATTCAGAACAAGCCCATAATCCAAGAGATGACGCCTTGATTGACAAGGTAGAAGAATGTTCCAATTCCAATACATGCCGCATAAACTTGGAAAGGAGTGATTTTCCAAGCATCCTCAGATTCTTCGTCAAAATATCGAATAAGACCTGCAGCCTGTTGAATACCGCTTCCGTCGGATTTCTTCTTTGAAGCCATGTGAAACAACCTCTGCGAGTTGCCACCCCTTTATCAACGCGACGCGGCGAAGCAATCTATTCTTCTTCGCTCCTGAAGGTAAGATCCACGAACGTAACCTCGTCATCTTCGGCGTCGTATGACAGTGTATGGCCTTGTGGATTGTTGCCGTCGATATTTTCAGTTCGAGGTTCAGCTTGGCTGGGATCAGCTTCAATGAAATATGCTTCAGCACGAGCCATAGCGCGTTCAAAACCAGGAGCATTACCATCGGCCAATGCGCCCCGTGCAACACCTAGATCGTAGTGCGCAGCTTCAATAGAAATCACTGCGTGTTCACGAGTCCAGATGTCTGAATTTTTTGCCCCTTTGCATCTTTTTTCGACTTTTTCACCCTGTTCCTCCAGTGCGAATAACTGTTCCTGGAAGACAGCATCAGCCATTTCAAGTGCTTTTTTCCATTCCAATTCATTGGATTTGTTTGTTACAATATCGGACCTACTTGCAAAAAACCTCATTGCAGCACGTGGATGTGCCATTTCCCAAGGGCGTTGTGAGAGCGAGGCTACCAAATCGTACAATAACCGAGAACAAGACTTCGACGAGCCGTAGAGCTGGATTGTGTTAATGTAGCCAGAATTAAACAAACCCAGCCCCCAATACGGTTCTGAAGATACTCGTACTTCCAACTCACCACTTCGAGTTTCAAACGCCCATCTCTGCTCATTGAATTTGGGCGGTTGCGAAAAGATAGGAGTCTCTGGATGTTCAAGGTGGGCTAAAATGTGCGTGGCAACATCACCGAGATATACGACTTTACTCGGTAAATTGAATGATTTAGGCCTCAATAGGGCCGTTTCATTTTGAACACGATGATCTGCCTTTGCTTTGCTAACTTGAGCATAGACAATAACCGAATGACGGTCAGTCGCATAGTTGCCCATGTTTGTCGCGACGGTTCAAACATCATCAATCCAACGCTCCAACCCTTTCATGAGGAGAGAAGTATTGATGAATCGGGCATGTCATGGGTTAACCGGTGAGCCAATGGCGGAGAAGGGGAATTCAAAAATCGGAGCGTTAACTGCACTACCTGGTATTGGTGCTGCGACTGCTAAAAAATTAATTTCAGCGAAGATCGATACTGTCTCTAAAGTGGCTTCAGCAAGTTCAAAAAAATTGCAAGATGCCGGATTAAGTGCAGCAGTAGCAAAGAAGGTTACAGTGGCTGCCAAGGCTGCCGATAAGGCTGCTGGAGTTGCAAAGAAAACCTCTTCGAAAGCAAAATCTGCGGCGAAGTCAACCGCTTCCAAATCGAAGAAGATGGCTTCTAAGGCTACTGAGAAAGCCAAGTCCGTTGCAAAATCTACGGCATCAAAAACGAAATCTTCTGCTAAGAAAGCGAGTTCTAAAACTAAAGATGCGGCAAAAAAAGTTGTCGAAAAGGCAGCCTCCAAAACGGGTGGTAAGAAGACCGTCAAAGCATCAAAATCAGATGATGGCCGAAAGGGCTCAACTCTGCGGGTACCTCGCAGCGTGATGGATATGCCTTGGTTCAACAAGAAGAAGTAATTTCCCTCGATTGTCCGCTACCATTGAAAACCGTCGTGGTTCACAATACTCCATGCCTCGGCGAAAGTACGGACGTTTGCGCAAAACTGTTGAAAGGCCGTCAAAAGGAAATTGTTCTCGATGCCGCTCAGGTAAATATTGCCCCATCGAAGGGCATAGTGGCCAAGAAATCAAACCGCATCGAGAGTGGACCGGCCCTCCGTCGGTAAAGAAGCGCCAACAGAAGAGCAAGTGAACTATTTGATTCCCAGCGAACTGGTAGACGGCGTTGTTTCAACCAATTCATCTGATGTACCTTCTGTGGCATGTGCCGCCTCTTCCAGTTTCTCTCTAGTTGCTTGTGCACGATGATAGACTTCACGAAGTGTTTGGTCTGATATCTCAAGGTAAACGCGAGTTGTGGCGATACTGGAATGTCCAAGAAGACGTTGTATAGTCACTAAATCGGCTCCTCTTTCAAGAAGTCCGGTAGCAAAATTATGCCTGAGAACATGTGGGGTCAACTTACCTTTAGGTAGACCGGCTTCAATTGCCAACCTATCCATGAGTCGTTGAACTCCCCGGGGCTGCAACCGTCTTCCTGCTGAATTGAGAAGGAAAGCAAAATCGTCGCCTTTAACTCGGGACTCACGGATTGGAATCCATGCATGGATTCTTTCCAATGTTCGCTTTGTGAAAAGCACGAGACGGTCTTTGTCACCTTTGCCTCCATAGACGCGTGCAGACCCATCTTCAAAATCGATATCACTACTGTCAAGGTTACATACTTCACTTACTCGTAACCCAGTATCAAGCATCATTGTAACAATAATTGACGCAACGGGATCTTCGCTTACTGCTGCGGCTTCCAATACCATGGTCATCTCTCTTCTGTTGAGAGTTCTTGGTAATCTCTTTCCTGAACGCGCACGAACAATGTGGTCAGGCCAGCGATGCCCGAGCCATTTGAGAAGGTGTCTTGCTGCTGCTAGCCGAGCGTTGTAAGTTGTTGGGCGAAGGTCAGATAGGCTGTGAGTCCATCGGTCTATTCGACCATTAAGAGGCTCCATTCTTTCGGCCAGTTCGTATACGCTTAAGCGATGATAATCTGTTTCACTGAGTACAGACTCTCCAGGCAGTGTTGTCTCAATCAATGCTCGAAGACCACTGGCATAGGACTTTTGCGTATTGCTTGACTTATTTTCAGACTTTAGGATTTGCATGTAACAGTCAAACCAGGGTAGATTTTGCATATGGGCAAGGCGCGGCGGGAGAGTAACAGAGGCTTCACTCAATCGCATTTGGCTCGGCCTCAAGGCCTTGCGAGTTCGCTCCTCTCTTCTCCGCGTATTCATTGGCGTTCACCGCCTCCCGCCTAAGCAGGTGTGCATCCCGTGCTCCGTAGAGCAGATAACATGAAAATGAACTCCCATATCAAACCACCGCGCGAATTAACGAACAGATAAAGCAGAAATCACCTGCCTTTGATACGCCGAATCATGCATTAGATTCTTCCCGATCTGGAATGGACAGGGCTTTTTGTGGGACATCAAGCATTGCTTGGCGTAGTGAACTTCTCAACTCAGTAAGTTCTCCATAGCAAATCAACACATCTTCGTATCGTAATTGAAGCTCATCACTTGGGTTCCAAAGCAACTCATTGTCTCGAGATAGTGCAAAAACAGGTATCTCAGAACCAGTATTAAACAGGCTGGCAAGTGGTTGTCCAACCAGTTGGGGATGGTTTCGAATCTGTAAGGAAAGTACGCCAGAACCGGGAACTGTTCTAAGCAACTGGTCCAAATCTACTTCTGAAAATGCGGTTTCAGAGGCCACATAATCGATAATCTCGCCTGCGACGTTTACGCCACTTGCTTTTTCGATTCCCTCTAGTCCCGGTGATGAGTTGACTTCAAGAACGAGCGGGCCATTCTTCGCCTCTAACAAGTCGACTCCAGCTACATGCAACCCCAAAACACGAGCAGCTCGACAAGCCGCCTCTTCAAATTCAGGCAAAAGGTCGACTTTTTCTACAGTACCATTGAGGTGGTAATTGCTTCTGAATTCTCGACCCCGAGCGCGTCTGCGCATGCTTGCTACAACTCGGTCGCCTACCACTAGAGCTCGAATGTCTTTACCGTGGGATTCAGCAATATACTCTTGGATTAAGACAGCACGGCCCGTAAGCAACAAACCTTGGACAAGATTTCGGGCTTCGCGAATGGTGTGCCTCAAGAATACACCTTGTCCTTGGGTTCCTTGTGTGACTTTGATGACGACAGGCAAGCCTCCGACAAAATCCACCGCTGTTTCAACATCTATGATATCTCGGACATAGGTCGTACGTGGCACAGGGATACGGTTTCGGGCGAGGATTTGTGAAGCATGAAGTTTGTCACGACTTTGTAATATCCCCATTCCAGTGTTAGCAGTCCAAATTCCGAGTTGCTCAAGATGCCGTAAAACAGCAACACCGTGTTTTGTGATTGAGTGGCCAATACGTGGAATGACAGCATCGTAACTGAACGGTTGTCCATTGTGTAGAATATCGATTCTTCCATCCGCAACAAATAACGAGAATTTCATGGGGTCTGCAACATAAGGCTCTATCCCTCTCTTCCTTGCTTCTTCTGCAAGTCTTCGAGTACTGTAAAGTCGGGGGCCTCTTGAGAGAATGGCGAGACGAAGGCCCGGAGCAGAATTACTCTCCCTGTCGAGATTCTTTGGGCGCCCCTCCATGCTTCACGCTGTTCCTCCGCGCCTTTCAAGTGCTCGCTTGAAATCGGGGTAAACATGTCCGAAGCAGAAGTTGAGGGTGAAAGCGAAGAAATCTTGGCCGATTCTGACCAAGAAGAGGTTGCTGAAATCCTCTCACTTGAGCAGCGTCAAACAGCACTTAAGAAATCAAGGTGGAATGTATTTCTTTGGCTTGGTATCGCAGTTTTGATGTTCACATTTGCATTATTTCCGATGCCATTTAGTGCAGATTATGACAATTTCACCAATTCCGCTGAAAAGGACATCGGCCCAGTTTGGGGGCCTTCATTACCTGGCGAAGATCTTTTTGACGCATCGATTCGTCTTGACGTAACCGCAATAAAACCACCAACATGGTCCAACACGAGCATCAATGCCTTTGTACTCCAACTCGACGATTGTCAACAACAACTTGCAACATATACAGAGGAAGCTAAACTTGGTTCGAACCACGCATATCAATTCCAAAGTTTGGGTGATTTAATTGAGGGTGAAGAATATACATTTGATTTCTCTGTCGACTTTGGCCAGTATTGTATCATCGTCCAGTACTTCAATGAGAGCAGCGGAGAAGTCGATCGCACTGCCACCAACGACTTATCAGTGGACGGAAAAGTTTGGTCCAGTCAAACGATTGGTGGCCTTCTAGGCATCATTTGTCTTTCACTATCCGGGTTTGCGTTCATGGGCGCCCAAAAGCACGGACGACATGTCAAATCACTGTTGGAAAACGGTGAGCAATCGACTGAAGACAAAGTACTCTCATCAATTACAGAGTCTCGTATTGCAGCAGGCCCAACCGGGGCTCCTCCAGCAGCTGGACCTACTGGGGCGCCTCCATCCTCAGGCCCTGACGGCCCACCCCCAACTACACCGGAGCCTTCAGGCCCGCCTTCGAGTGTTGAACCTAACCAGCCACAAATGGAAGTTGAACAACCATCCACTCAGCCCGAGCCAGAAACAGAACCTGTGGGCGCAATTGATGATGGAGCAGTGTTTGAACCCGCTCAAGGCGGATATTTTTACAAAAAATTAGCAGATGGGAATTATGAGCAGACGGTCTACGTTCAGAACCCCGACGGCACATATTCTCCTTACCAGGGCTAATTCCCGACTTGCCACTTTGACAAAACCAGCGTTTTTTGAGAAGCATTTGGGGTCATACTTGAAAGGTAAAGGCGACAGGCGTAAATTGAGGCTTTGTGATGTCGGCTAAAGAAACCTCATCTTTGACCGTTGCAAAACTCAAAGCACTATGTATTCTCAATGACTTGTCAACAACAGGTAAAAAGTCCGACTTGGTTGAACGCCTTCTCGAATTTGGTTTGTCGACGGATGAAGTTGGATTACCTACGAGCAGTAAAGCACCAGAACAAGAGCCAATTTTAGAAAAAGAACCTCGCTCTGAGCCGGCCGAAGAAGTCGTCCTATCTCTCGAAGATGAAGACACACTAACTCCAACGGTTGAGGCTTCAAAGCCCACATTCGTTCATAAACCAGAGGAATCATCCGAAAAACCAATTCTTGAAGCAGAAATACTGGATGCAGAATTTGTAGATGACGAACCGGTTAAACCTAACCAACCAGCTATCTCAAAAGCTGAGAAAGGGGAGGGCAGTGAGATACCCAGTACGCTTCTTGATATCGTAAGAAAACCACAGGTTGCAGCAGTTTTGCTAACTGCAATCATTCTTGGTGCGGGCGGATATTACTACTTTGCCAATCAGCTTGATTCTTTTACTGCAGACCAACTCAGGTATGGAGACAGCATGCAATATCTTATTTCTGGAGAAAATGAAGACGGTCTCGCCTCATTTATGGCAACAGAAGGTTTTGTTGAGTTGGTAATGGACCAAATAGAGACCGAGGATGAAATATGTAAGATATCTCTTGAATTTGGAGGTACTGGCAGCCTTTCGATTACCGATGGGGCCTCAAGTGAACTGGTCAATGAAGGCGGCTCTAAAGACCGTTTAGGGGCCGTCCGAGTTGTAGGCGGGATGGGGGCTGAATGGCTTTCCGTTGAAACCGTTAATTCCAACAACTTGCAACCTTTCCGTGTTCACCGCCATTTGTCAATCGGAAATATTTGCGATATTGGGGCAATTACTGCTTCGGGAACCGCAGATCTAACCACGACCCAGTATACAGAATTACGGAATCAAGATACAAAGGCAACAAAATTGGATTGGGGCTTTGACCTACCTTCGCCAATTGGAGATTACCAAGGAACAACGATGAGTTACGGTGTAGGCGGATTACTAGGTGGGCTTGAAACGCTGGCACCAGGGTTAGCGTTGATGATGCAACCAGTCGAGATTCAGGAATTATTTGCCAACGATCTCATCGATCATGGGGCGTCAGGAAGCAACCTTGGGTGGGACTGGCGGGTTTTAGGTTCAGACGTTACAGCGCAAGGAAACCCTGCATGGAAAATTGTGGCCAGCCATCATGACATTGAAGCATACTGTCTTGGTTCTGCGACAATGAATCTATGGGTTGAATCTGGAAACCCTTGGGCTGCAAAACAAACCGTCGATGTTCTCATCTCCGAAAATCAAGGCGGCCAGTCGGGCTGTTCTCCAACCTCTCAACTATTGAACGACTATGTTCTTCCAGAAGGCGAACTTGAATTGCACCATACCTTTACTAAATCATCACTTCAAAGAGGGCAAAAGCAACTCGACTTAGGCAGAACCTATGCCTCTATACCCTTGGCAAACCAACTTGGTCCAGACAGCGACGAATTGGAATCTTGGTCGGAATATGACCTCCACATGCCTGATGATTCCGAACTTCGCCAACATACATTTGAAGATGCCATATCTTGTTTGACGACACATTGGCCAAGTACTGTTGCCCCTGCTGCAGTAAGGGCCATGGAGGAAAATGGATACATTTGGAGAGGTGCTACGACTCAGATTTCTACTACCACCTCTCAATGGAATTTATCGTGGGTTGCTTCTGATGAGCAGGCGGGATGGGTTCAATTCAATCTCACCGGCGAACCGAGCCCGGAAGCATGTCAGTTCGAGGAACGTGGAGTCCTTTCAGATACTTCGCACAATCGAGAATCAATACCTATGACTTTGAACCTCTCATCGTTAGAATCAAGGTTGAGTGATTCCTCAAAATATCCAGTTCTTGTAGGAAATGATCGCTTCTTCACTTCTTCTGGAACATATCAAGACAATCTTCAGATAGGTTACTTAATCGCAGTCCCAGGCAACGATATTGGCTCTTTACTTTCTCAGATTGGCGATGGTGGAGACGGCGCAGTCACAATGGATATGTCAAAAACTTGGGATGAATCTGGAAAGACCAAACAACTCAATCTACTTGCAGATGCAGAAGAAGGCCGTTTAGTAGGATGGAGCCTCATCACCTATTCTAACTGATTATCTCCATTTATCGGAATCCCAACCATTGTTGTCTGGGGGGACATATTCGCCAACGTTGTTGAAGTTCGGGGCTGAGGGAATGCTGCCCGGTGCTGGGGGAATTGCAAATCCTTGGGGCGCTTGCTTGGGCCGAGTTACCGCTCCTCGTGAAGGATTGTTTCGTGTAAGTAAGAGGACAATCAACAGTAAAAGGACAATCCCGCCCAACAAAAAGACCAAACCATACTCATCGAATATTGTTACTTCATCTCCTTCTCCTGCTTCGTTGACAATCTCTTGTTCTTCAATGACGGGTGTGGACTCAACTGGATTCCAAACGGTGTAAAACACCATCCAATTGGTCTCAATATAGGTTGCATCCTCGAACAGTACTGCTTTTATTTCGTACGGATTGGATGTGCCATTTAGTGCACACAACTCTGCTGATAGTGGAGTGCTCTGTACTTCACAATCGTGAACGTCTTCGTTGAATGTGAATCCTTCATCAATAAGTGAATCGTTCCTGTACCAGAGTACAGTGAGGTTGAGTCGGTCTATATCTTCTTGCAGAAGGTCAAGTTGAATTTCGAGTTCCAATTCTTGCCCTGTTGCATTGATGATGACATAAGGCGTCAACGGAGACGGGGTGAGGTAGTCGAGTTTGTTGACTCCTTCGTCAATCTCAAAATTACAATCGTCATCTCTACCATTCCAAGTTTCGGGGGCATCGGGGTAAATTTCGGAGTTGTTATCATCACAGTCTGTGAACCAGTAGAAACCATCATAATCGGCGTCTGGGTCAAAAATTAACGGATTCGTAAATGTCGAAAGAATCTCCCACCCGTCTTGTAGACCGTCGCCATCAGTGTCGTTACTGAACGGGTCTGTTCCGTATTGGAGATATTCTTCTAAGTCCAGTAAACCATCAAAGTCAGCATCGGTTCCGTTGAAGTCTTCATCAATTTCGGAATCACAATCATTGTCAATCTGGTCTAACAATTCCAGGGCATCTGGATATATGCTTGAGTCCGTGTCATTGCAATCTTGGAACCAATAGAAACCATCCATGTCCGTATCGTTATCTTTGACTAAAGCGTTCGAGGAATAAATCAAAATTTCTTGTCCATCATCCAACATATCGCTATCGGTATCGGCTAAGGTCAAATCGGTGCCAAAAATGTGGTATTCGCCAAAATCTGACAATCCATCGCCATCAGTATCTGTGGCGTTGAAACCTTCATCCCATTGCCCATCACAATCGTCATCCACTCCGTTGAGTAATTCCAAAGCCCCGGGGTATATCTGCGGGTTTGAGTCGTTACAATCGTTAAACCAGTAGAAAGCATCGAGATCAAAGTTGGCATCAGCCACATTCGGGTTACTCCCGTGAATAAGAACTTCTTCTCCATCGGTCAAAAGGTCGCCATCAGTGTCTGGGTTGAGAGGGTCTGTACCGTTGACATAAATTTCCACGCCGTCAGATAATCCGTCAGCATCACTATCTGCAACCAATGGATTTGTCCCATAGATGAGCACTTCATCTCCATCTCCAACTGTGTCATCGTCGCTATCATAGTCTTCAGGATCGGTGCCGTACACATTGGTTTCGTTTGCGTTGGTTAGATTATCGCCATCAGAATCGATGTCAAGTTCGGTTCCATAAACGACCAGTTCCCAAGATTCAAGAGCTCCGACATCATTATTGCCTTGGTCTTCGACAGTTAATGTCCATTCGCCACGACTGTCCTCGTCCCAATTATGGACAGTCGAAAATCTCCAATCACTGAAATCATTTCCATCATCATCATGCTTTTCGCTGAGTACGCTTTGAGTGCCGGACGGACTGGTCAATATTATTTCCAAATCTCCGCGAAATTCATGAGTTATATCGACGATAATATCGACATTTTCAACTTGAATCGGTTCGTCAACGGTTGTATTAACGGAGACATAATTTGGACTGTTGTCAGGAATATTACACTGAACACAATCAAGCGTGCCAGATGAAAAAGAAGTCTCATTCTCCACTAATGGCCAAGCTTCTGCCAGTGCAACTGCAGCACCTGCATCAATGACTCCATATCCGTATTTATGGCTGACATCATGGTTGGCACCGTTTGTAGCCCACGATGAATCCGAGGCATCGTTTTGCCGTGAACTATGGACGATAATGTGTTGCACGTCTCTCCAAGTTAGATTTGAATTTGCTTCAAGCATCAATGCAATGACTCCAGAGACCAATGGCGTGGCTGAAGAAGTTCCGCCGTACGTATCGGTGTAATCCGTAGATGTATATCCCCCGGACCCCTCAATATCAGTGGTAGTAATACTCTCTCCGTCACCGTTTGATGGCGCAGCAACCAGAATATTGGCTCCAGGCTCGGCATAGTAAGACTGTACTCCATTGTGTGTTACGGCAGTGACAGCGATAGTATACCTCAGATTTGCATATCCGTCATAATTAGAGTTATCATCGTCATCCAAACCGTTTCCAGCTGCCCATGTAATGATATTGCCAAGTCCGCTTCTACCAATCTGGGCATCGTTCTCCATTGCAGCCAGCATCAATGGCCCGGGGCCTTCAAGGGTCTCTCCGTCGTCGCTTGGACCCCAAGAGTTTGAGTAAATATCGATATTTTGTCGTTCATGGGACAGTGTAGAGGATTCGCGAGTGTCCGTAGTGCTGCATGAGATAAGTTGTAAACCAGCAAGACCTGCTCTAGGTGCAGAACCACTCACGCCGATGTTGTTGTTTCCAACACCAGCGGCAACTCCTGCAGCGGCAGTTCCGTGGGCTTTGTTCGACGCTGGAGTAGGGTCTCCATCGTTTCCGCAGTAGTCATAATCCAGTGTTGACTCGTAATAATTGTCTAGGTCAGGGTGGTTCCAATCAAGACCGTCATCAACTATGCCAATAACAACCCCGTTTCCTTTGTATGTGTTCCAAGCACCTGTGATGTTGACATCCTCGCCACTCACTCCACCTGTCTGGCCAGTGTTCTGTAAATGCCACTGGTCAGAAAATTTTGGATCGTTAGGTACCCATCGGGGAAGCATTTCAGTTTCTACCAGGGGGTATGCTGCCTCAATTTCACCTTCTTGAACCCTTTTTGTGATTTGCTCAGGTGCGTGCTGAGGGTCAACATTGACAATCCATGCGCCGTGGAGTTCTTTTGCTGCAATACCTTGCTCATGTGCAGAAATAACAACCCATTGCGAAGCAGAGAGAAGTTGGTCTTGAGTGTAGAGCGAAAGGTCACTTTTCCGGGCTAGCGATGCCTGAATTGCAGGAGAATAAGTTTGAACAATACCATCTTCGTAGAATGATTCTGTAGAATAGGTCGATATCTGCGGGCCATTGGCGGTTGCCAAGGGGGCGAACATCGAGGCCATCAATACAAACAGTATCGGCACGACGCGCATGTTTGGGTGTTGAATGGAGTACATATTAGCACTATCTCCCCGATGAGCCCACGTCCCCCGACAATCGTATTGCAGTCTGTAAAAGGTTTTCATTTGAGTTTTTGAGTGAGCGAATATACTTGGCAATCGAATGATTCGAATGCAGTAAATCATCTACTGAACCGACCCATTCCAAAGCATTTCTCGGTTTTTCTAGCGACGATGTATTTGAGGCATGAACACTCCACTCGGAACATCCGTCGTCTGAATCTGATGCAACTTGTATACACCATTTTTGCGGTAGCGGTGATACGGAGCACTGAAGATTATGTCGCTCTGTGTAGCGCACTATACAGTCGTCGAACACATAGTTCACACCCATCTCGTCCAATGTCTCTATGGACGATTTATCTTCTGCACCGTGCTGAAACCAAACGACTGGGAAATTATCTTTCTCAAACCGGAGAATGAGATTACGTATAACTTGACGCGCTCGTTCAGGCGCTAGAAAAAGAACCACGACACGGGGAGATAACCCTTCATCGAGACTTGGCCGAATAGGGAATCCACTAATGGTTGCCCCAGCATCTCTAGGGTGAATAGGTGCGACGGCCCATCCACGTTCTTTCAGTTCTTGTACAGCAGTATGCGCTGGTTTGTCTTTTTTCAGCCCTGCACCGTAAATATGGATTACAGGAGTGGACGCCAATGTGGATGAAAGCCACTGGATACCGTCCCTGTCTCGTGAGTCCATTGTGGTATTACAAAATTCTCACTTATCAAAACTTGTTCAACATTATTGACACCTTTCTATCTGTATGTTTCAAATCATTCAACCTCTAGGGACTTCCATGTCCGACCAAACGCGTCTCCCACATGACCGTGGACATGAGCTGTGGACTGCAGAAGGAGGTCCCTCCAGAACATTACTGGCAAGTATCGACAGATGGGTCAGTGCGTTGCTTGCTGATGATGGTGTCGTTATGCCATTCATGGGAGGCTCGCAGAAGATTGATGCAGTAGTTGTCGCACGTTCGGATGGAATAGTTGTAGGTGCTGCAGCAATTGATCATATGATACAGATTTGGGCCCCTTCTCTTAAGATATCTTGGATGGCCGGAGATGGTAAAAAAGTCTCAAAGGGTGATGAAATCGCAGTCCTAACCGGCGAAAAGGAAACCCTTCTCGGGATGGAACGCAGCATCCTCAATGTTTTGGGCCAACTGTCAGGAATTGCAACAGAGGCCAAACGCTGGGCTGCTCGAGCCCCCGGCCAAATTGCTTGCACTCGAAAGACCACTTGGGGCTTATTGGATAAGTGGGCCGTTCACTTGGGCGGTGGCCTTACTCATCGCCTTCATTTGTATGATGCAAAGATGCTGAAAGAAAACGATCTTGCATCGATGTACCAAGAGCATGATGATCATTCCAGCAGAATTGTCACTTTTCTCCAAGAGGTTTCTATCGAGAATTGCGGTGCCTTCCTTGAAATTGAAGTTCGAGAAGATAAAGAGGCCATCATGGCAGCTGCGGCTTGGGCTCAACGCCAAGATGAAAAAATACCAGACTTGGTCATCATGCTCGACAATTTCGGGCCTGAACGTAGCCGTGAAGTCGCTACGCAGTTAACCGATATGGGCCTCCGCGAACACATTCACTTGGAGGCAAGCGGAGGTATTGTCTTTGACCAACTTGATGAATGGCATGAAAGCGGAATTGATGTTCTTTCGACAAGTGCTGTGAATCGCGGGGTGGCTCCACTTGACTTGTCGATGATTGTTGACGGCGCATGAGGGTGCTCTATGTCCAAAATTGCAGCAGACCCTTCCCACCCCCGATATCAGTCATTGATTTTGAGGCATAGACTTGAAGAGGCTGAAAAAAAGGGAATGCTTGCCGGTAGTGCCATGATAGCGCACGGTCGCGGGGAAGCCTTCGACTATTTACTCGGTGAACAGACCATTCCAAGCGCATTACGTGCAACCCAACACGCTCTCTCTCTCCTCTTGTCAGCAGGAAAACCCCTTATCAGTCTTAACGGAAATTCAGTTGCGTTGGCCGGAAAAGAATTGCTGCAACTGGCTCATCACCTTGGGTGTGCAGTTGAAGTCAATATCTTCTATCGAACTCCAGAGCGAATGGAGGTATTGCTTGGTCATTTGAATCAAATTAACATTCAGGAGGGTTTTGAAGTTGAAATATTGGGGGCAGAACCAGATGCTCGAATTCCTGGTTTAGAAGGGCCTCGTTCCCACTGCGTAAAGAGGGGAATCTTCGATGCGGACACCATACTCGTGCCGCTTGAGGACGGTGACCGCTGCGAGGCTTTGATGCAAATGGGGAAAACAGTTGTAGTAGTCGATTTGAATCCACTCTCACGAACAGCTCAAATGGCCTCAGTTACTCTTGTTGACGAACTTACTCGGGTTGTCTCAAACATGAATGAGATGTGCGCTTCACCTCGTGAAGTTCTACCTGTTAGCGGCTATTTGAACTCCGAAACACTTGCCAATTCTCTCCAACACATTGTCGAACACTTTAGTGATGGGGGACTTTAGGTGGCTCACGAATCATGTGAGAGTCTTAATTGACATCACATGGTTTCTTGCAATTTTGTACTTAGTCGGGAAGCGATACTTTCGCCGATTCCGGAGCATGTGGCATCTCCGCCTAAGTCATAGGTAAGCCCCTTTCCTTCACGAAGGTGGTCTGCAACGCTTTCATCGATAAGTGAGCCGATTTGAATGAGGTCTTGGTTGTTATTTTTTCTTCCAAGCCAATCCATCATCAATTGAATCGAATTGATACTAGCAATAGGATTAACTTTGTTCATTCCAGCATACTTTGGGGACGAGCCATGAACCGGTTCAAAGAAGGCATTTGTATCACCGATGTTTCCTGACGCAGCCATTCCCATGCCCCCTTGGAGTACCGCACCTAGGTCGGTAGCAATATCTCCAAACATATTGGATGTTACCACCACATCATAACTTTCAGGGCTACGGGTGAGCCACTGGGTAAATGCGTCAATGAATCCATAATCCAGTTCCGTTCCAGGATAATGTTGTGCTACTTTCTCAAATGTTCTTCGGAACAACTGACACCCTCGAGTTACGTTTGATTTATCGATGCATGAAACGCGCTTCTTACCATCGATTGGCGCACCATGGCGTGTTTCTGCAATTTCAAAACCCATTCGAATAAGTCGTTCACTTCCATGTTCTGAAATCGGTCGAGGATCGTAGGCAATTTCACCTTGGAGTCCGGGGAAAGTCATTTCTGGCGGTTCATAAGGTGGGCGACCCATTGCTCGGTCAGCACTTCTCCGAAGTAAGGAGTGATACAGCCCTTCAGTGTTTTCGCGCAGAATGGTCATGTCTACCATACCAGGTTGCCAAATTTGTGTGAATTTACCATGTACTTTGTGTGGTACGCCTTCATAGAGTTTAATCGGCCTTAGGTTTGCATACAAGTCCAGACCGCTTCGGAGGCCAAGAATTACCGAGCCACCAGCAAGGTCACCGTTAGGTAAGAAGGCCCCGGGGTATCCAATCGCACCCAAGTAAAGTGCGTCGGCTTCATCACGGCAGAAGTCGAATGAACCCTCAGCCCATTCTTCGCCGGTTTCTTTGTAAAGTTGTCCACCGCATTCAATAACGGTTTGTTCAAAGCCTTGATTGGTATTTTGCTCAATCGTATCAAGAATACGTTGGGCTTCAAGGGCCACTTCTCGGCCAGTCCCATCGCCAGGTAAAATGCCAATCCGATAGTCAGCCATGTTTTTTCGCACGGGCAACCCCTACATGAATACGCCCCCCTTTGAGTAATGATATTCCTTTTCAAGCCGAGTCCAATTTTTGCGACTGGCAGTGCAGAAAGGCATCTGACCAGTGGAAACGCTTTCAACCTCGTGCATGTGCACAGCGTACGGTTTCTGCAATGGAACAAAAGGTTCGTACTGAACGCGAGTATTCATAGGCCGTCAAGTAGGAGAGTATTGAACATGAGCGACAAAAGGCACAAAGTTTCCGATGGTCAAATTTCGCTTGATATGTTGCCCTACGAAGTCCAACAACTTGTTGAAGTCATGAGCGGATTGAATCCAGAATGGACTCTTGAACACTGGATGAGTGAACAGGCATCTAATATGCTGGAGCTCATTCGTGGAGATTTGGGACGAGAACATATGCTCATCGAACAGAGACTTCACCGGCTACAAGCTATTCAAGGGAGGCTTGAGGATGAAAAAATTGGATTTGATCCGCAACAAAGGAATATTTTCGACTGCTTCGACCTCGAAGTAGATCCGAGTTTGAAAGGGCTCGGGCAACGAACTGCAAGCAGTCAAGATGCCCATTCTACAATTGATGAAGAATCACCCCATCCAGTAAACACTTTCATCGAATTACTGCCAGACGATCAAAGTGACGACCCATTGTTGGCTGTAGTATGCCAAAAACTTCTCATACACGTTGAATCAGAACTCGGTAAAGGCCTTCCATGTGCAACTCTAGAGTCAATTTTCAAGGAATTGTCATCAAGTGGCATTAGTCCCGAGGAAATTGACGAGGCACTGGATTACTCATTGATGAATGGCACATTACTGGAAATCGACGACGACTGTTTTGTTCCTTTGAGTTGATGCCGGTATATTGACACCCAACCGCCTCTTGGACGGTGCATGGCGACGAAGAAAGAAGGAGCACAGCGACTTCTTGATACGTTAGATTCCAAGCAGAAACTTAAGCCACGGTTAGTATTTGCTTTTGGACAAGGATTTGTCATTTCCGGATGCATCTGGTATTTCACTGGCTTTTGGCAATTTGCAGTCGCAGCCATACTTGTATTTGGACTACTGATACAATTTGCCTTTGAACGGATGTCAAACAGTATCGAAGCGAGCCGTATTCAGGCGGTGTCCGATTTGGGTTGGAATGAACCAAACTTGAACGAAGAAGAGTACAGGATTCGAATCGGCAAGATACTTGGTAAATGAGGGATGACAATGCTTGACCCCGGGGCTTATTTCCTTCAGCAAATGAAAATAGAAGGCAAGAAAAAACAACGCCTTAACCAATTTGTAGGGGTTGCGTCCACATGTTCTCTTCTAATTCTTATTGTCTTAGTAAGATTCACTGACTGTACACTAACCCAACTGATTATTTACTCAATAGTTCTTTTGACTACGATACTTTTTGTAAGTTACAAGGCAAAAAAAAGTGCGGATGAGAGAATGGATTCACTGTTAGCTATACTTGAAGTCGATCCTGAAGTATTCGGTAATTCGCGAATTGACATGCTTATGAATGCTGCACTCTCAGGGGCTTTTGAAACCGTTCAAGTTTCAAAAACTCAACAGCGCAATCGCGGCTCGGACGAAAAAGGATTCACATCTGGAAAAACGGAGTCGCTATTGAGTGATAGCCTTCCACGTAGAGACTCAGCATTATCTGAATCAGTATACGATGGGTTAGAGGATGATCTTCGCCCATCTGAGTTGTTGGTAAACGAAGCGAATCTACGGTATGAAACAATGGCAGAAAAGCGTTGGCATGACGCCGAATCAAAAGATGCCGATCTCATTGAGGCAGGAGTCGAACGTCTCGGAGATTTGGTCCGCACTGACTGGTTTGAAAAGAATGCTAAACCCGATGCAGTTCAAGCATTGATGGATTCTGTTGAGGATGATGATGAATTGTGAGGCAAGCACAATAAGTACAACCCTTTCCGTCTAAGTATGTTGACAACCGCCATATTGGTCGCAGGCGGGCACGGAAGTCGATTACACCCCTTTACTCACTACACCCAAAAGACCCTTTTACCACTTCACAATCGCCCAGTGATTGATTTTGCATTGGGTACCATACGAAGAGCGGGAATTCAAAACATCACCATTGTCTCCAATCAATTTATCGGACAGATTGCTAAACATGTCGGCTCTGGCATGAGCGGTGAGAAAATCCACTATGTCCTTGAAGAGGAGCCACAAGGTGTTGCAGCAGCACTCAACCTTGCCCGTCCATACAATCAAGACTGCCGAATGCTGGTTTATTTTTCTGACAACATTACAACTCTCGAACTTGCTGATGAAGTCGCCCGTTTTGAAACCTCAGAAAAAAGCCCGGGATGTGTCCTTTTGGCGCGTGAAGAAGAGAATCCACAAGCATTCGGCGTTGCAGTCACCGATGAAAATGGCAAGGTAACAGATATTGTTGAGAAACCCACAAATCCCCCGTCGAATCTCGCCATTGGGGGAATCTATCTTTTCGATGAGAATTTTTGGGAACACCTCGATTCTGCAGTTACAGAGCACGGACAAAATGTCTCAATCTCTGATGTAACCCGCCAATATGTTCGTTTGGGTAAAGCAAGTTTACTCAGTGTCGGGCATGAGACATGGGTTGATTGTGGCACACCTGATTCTCTTCTGTTGGCCGGGCAGATGGCCAAAGATGGCAAACTAAACCCTCATCCCCACCGATAGAGTTGCATTACAATCAAGACCTACGGCTACTGCCCTTGGAATATGAAGGTTGGAATAATCGGTGCAGGAATGGTCGGAGGAGCAATTGAACATTGCTTCTCCAGTGCTCACGAATTGTTTGTTCATGACCCTGCTCGGGGAACTGAGTTATCCATCGTCACCGAGAATGTTGATTTTGCATATATTGCTGTCCCAACACCCCCTCATCCAGAAACAGGAGCATGTGACACAAGTATTGTTGAGATGACCTTGGACGCACTTCCAAGTGGATTTACTGCCGTGATAAAGAGTACCGTAGTACCTGGAACAACTCAACGGTACCATGAACAATACCCGCATCTGAAGATTGCGTATTCCCCCGAATTTCTCGTGGAACGTCAACGTTTGGAGGACTTCTCAAACCAGGATATATTAGTTTGTGGAACCTATCATGCTGATGTTGCCGAGCGCGTTTTTCAGCAGCACAGGGAAGCCGGTGTTTTGAGAAAAGACCAGACCTTCCAAGTTACGCCAACACAAGCAGAATTGGTAAAGTATACCAAAAATACATTTTATGCAATGAAGGTGACGTTTGCCAATCAACTGTTTGATATTTGTCAAGCACTTGGTGAAGACTGGTATACCATTCGAGATATAATTACAGCAGACCAAGCCCAACCAATTGGCCCATCTCACTTAGACCCGATATTCGGTCTCTATCGCGGTTTTGGTGGTAAATGTTTACCGAAAGACTCTCTTGCATTAGGCGTTCTTGCGGATGAACTGGATTGCAAATACGAATGGATGGATGCAATGCGGAATGATAATGAGCGATTGAGGTCAATTCTGACCGGCAAAGCAAGCGATGTTGTGACGAATGATGATTGAAGTTGAACCTGAATGGTATTTGTCTAGAGTTGCACCACGTGGGTCTCTCCAAAGGTTTGCGTTAGCAGGGGCATTTAACAGCATCATTTTCTTTGTTTTATGGGAGTTATTTCGATTCTTTGCTTCGGACACTAAAGTGAGTGTACAATTTTCATGGGGTGCCGCTTGGGCTCTCACATCGTTCATAGCACATTTCGTGCACCGATGGTTTACTTTCGATAAAAGAAAATCTGTACAGTGGACCATTGGGTCATCGACAGGAGCATACGCCTTCAGTCTCACAGGTTCAACGTATACCATTGGTTTAGTTGCCTCACAAGGAGGTCAGACTTTACGATTGTTGGGAATTGCCAATATGATTGCTTGGGGCTTGATTATTTGGGCCATCATGAGAATTTTTGTTTTCCAGTACAAAGTGGATGATGACTAAACTGCATGTGTTTCGAGAAGCTCGATACTGACGACTTCAAGCGCCTTTTGATGTGTTGCTTCCAAGTCGATAGGACAGCCAAGACCTGCTTGGAGGGCGGCCAACCATGTCCGAGCACAGACACACCAAGAATCTCCAGGCTTGAGTCCAGGGAAAGAGAATTGTGGCGCTGGAGTGATAAGGTCGTTGCCTTGTGATTTAGCAAATTCTAGAAAATCTTTGGTTACAACGCAACACACAGTGTGAGAACCACGATCACTGTCATCAGTGTTGCAAGACCCGTCCCGGTACCAGCCAGTCATCGGGTCACATGAGCATGTATCGAGGGGAAGCCCAAGCACATTCAAACTTACTTCCATGGGCATGATAAACACCACTCAGTCATCAAGGCTTGCATTGCCCCTCATGCATTCAAAAAGGAGCAGAAGGGTTGCAAGAACGGCGTTGGGTTCTAAGGCTATGTCGAATACGGAGGTATAATGCTGCCCGACACTGTACACAAACTCCCTCGCGATGAACGCTTTGCTTATGCTCGTCTTTTGGCTTACATGACTCGTGTTGATAATGAATTGACTGTAGATGAAATGGCGATGTTTGAACAACGTCTTGGTACTGCACTACTTTCTCCTGTTCAAAGAAAGTCGATTCGAAATGCGCTGAAAACACCCCCGCAGTTGGAAGAATGTTTGGAGGGCATGGGCGAAGAAGCAGCTCGACTAGCATTGCGCGATGCAACCCTTATGGCATCCGCAGATGGAAATGTGGATGATGACGAAAAAGAAGTGCTTCAATCCATCATCGAATATTTTGGATGGGCTCCAGAATCGCTGGAACGACTTCTAAACTGGACTTCGGAAGGTTACCTTTGGATGCAGAAAGGGTACGATATTTTGAATGAAATATCGGAGTGAAGTGCGTGTATCTCGATCTTGCAGTAGACTTTGCACAAGAAGATGTCAAAGGCTATGCGGAAATAATGGTCATTATTGCTTCAGCAGATGGCGCTTTGGTCAAGGAGGAGCTTGCAATTATTGAAGCGCTCATGGGCCGAAGTATGATGCACCCTGAAATGCGCGTTGATATCCGCAATATGCTTGAAAAACCACCGAATTTAGAACTTGTCATCTCCAAATTAAATCCTATTGTACTGAAGGTCGCACTTCGCGATGCAATACTCGTTGCTGCAGTTGACGGAGAATATGATTCTTCGGAACTAAAAGTCATCAAAGCTCTTGCGAAAGCAGCCGGAGTTCGTAAGAGTGAACTGTCGGAACTTTTTGAATGGGTAAAGGCTGGATGGGAATGGCATAACAAGAGTTTTCAACACCTAGGGCTAGTCTAAAATCTATTTTTTTTTGGGGATTTGAAAACCCTATTCCGAAGGGTCACATTCAAACCGGACAAGCCAGCCCGCTAGAATAGGTGGGGCCCATGCAGAGCGGAGTTAGCGGATGGTATGCACGACTAGACAGATGTCTCGAAGACCGCACTGAACAAATTCAAATGTGGCTTGCTGCGTGGGAAAAATCTCTCTTAGTTCACCAACCAATTGCTGCACTTTTGCCAGAAGACTGGCCAACTCTGCCGGCGAACCTCCTCACCGATCCTGGGCATGTCCTCGACCATCTTCTCGCCCGGCATGATGCTGAAGCAGATGGACGTTCTCCACGAGGGGCGCACCCTACGCCACCGCGATTGGCAGATGCCGTAATTGCTTCTGAGTTACTTGAAAGTTTAACTCGGCCCAAGACTCCAACTCAAACATCTTCAATGCATTTGAACAACTTACCCCCGGGCTTTCGCCAGCACATTGAGAAGTTGAATCTCCCTCAACACGCTCAAGAGCCAGAGGTCGACGATGAGTTGGAATTTGAACGAGTCGAACAAGGTCTTCGAACGCTCAGTGGCATCCCACTCCCTGTTGCAGATACCTCGTGTGGTGGCGGAATATTCCATGCTCGGCTGATACGCAGGCATGCGGAGAGCCATTCCGATAGTACCGAGGAGCGTAAAATTGCTGACACGCGCCTCCTTCTATCATCATTTCAACTGCTTGATAATGATGAATTGGTGGTTAAATCAACTCGCCAAAGGCTGCTCCTTGAATGTATACGTTTCGACCTAGTCAGCTTGAAGTCGAATAAGCCGGGCTGCCTCCCACGCAAGGAAGCTGAGGAATTATTCAGGCAGGCCGTTCGTTGTGGCGACACATTACAGGGCGAGTGGTTGTGGGAGCAAGCGCCACGATTAATTGTTACCAATCCTCCGTGGTTAAGAATCAAAGACCGATTCAGGGGAATGGAAGAAGGCAGCAAGTTGCGACGCGAACTCGGGGAACAACTTCGGGCGCTGAGTGATAATGGCGTCCAGCGATTTTCCACGATGAGAGGCAATGTTAACCTCTATCGTTTGTTTATCGAACGCGGCCTTCAAATTTTGGAGCAAGGAGGGCGCCTACGCCTCATCGCGCCTGACAGCATCCTACGGGAGCAATCATCTCATCCATTGCGCCAACTTTTGGTCGAAAAACACGGGTGGAGTGATATTTGGGCAATTGAAGAAGCCAACCATTTGTTCCCGGGCATGACTCAAGGTGTTGCCGTTCTAGGAATTACAGCAAAGCAAGATTCAGAAAAATTGGTTATTTTCGGACCAATCAGTCGTGCAGACCTGCGTCGAGACCAGCAAGGCCTTTCCAACAGAGTCCCTTCGTTTGAAATGCAAACCGATCGGTGGATGTCTTGGGCGAAGGATACATGGGCTATCCCTCGACTACCTCGCGACAGAGTTGAACGCAAACAAACACTCGAGATTCTCGATCGACTAGCATCCCTCCCTCGGATGGGAGAACCACAACATGCTATTGCAACCAACGGCCATACTGTACGTGTGCGGGTTGGAGAAATCGACCAAACTGCGCATTCCAAATCCATCGAGACTTGGGTAAAAGGACGCGGTTCTCGCCCATTCATACGCGGAGTACACTTTTCAGAAGACGAAGATGGCCAAGTATTCGTTCGCCATCCTGCGTTTAGAACCGATATCCCTTCGAGAGCGAACGAACGCCAACTGGCAATGTGGTGCGGCGGACCAGACCCAAAGTACGGCCCGCGACTTGCTTGCCAAGCGATAGTAAATGCTCACCAAGAGCGCCGCTTAAGATGGGCAGTTATACCCGCTGGTTGCGTACTTGGTAACAGTGTCAATCACATTGAACTACACTCTGATATCCAAGCACGCCTTGTCAACAGTCACGGAACTTTGGAAAAGGCTCTCCACTGGATGTGCGAATTACTCAATGCTAACGACCTGGATGAATGGGCTCGTGCTTGGTCAGCAAACAACAATGTCAACAATTATGAATTAGAAATGCTGCCACTTGAAATAGTTTCAGAAATACCGGAAATTGTAATTTCCGCACAGTAATACTGCATCGTTCACCATTCATTTTACCCGTTACAAACCATTTCAGACGGTTAAGGGTACGACATTGTTTATTACTGATAAGCCACTGGAATGCATGTAGCGATTGAGCGGAGTGAGTTATATGGGCATTCATCCGAAGATCGGCATAACTGGTTTACCCCGTAGCGGTAAATCTGCTGTTATGGAAAAAGTTCTGGAAATGCTTCGTGATGAGCGAACCCGGGAAATTCAACTTCGTGGAAGTCTTACCGACGCTCCTATTATCGGCGGAATGCGTACTGAGCCAATCATGGATGGTAGCGAACGCCTCGGTTACAGCGTGTTCAATATAGTCACCGGCGAAAATGCAATCATGGCTCATAAGAACATTGATTCCCGCCTACGTGTTCTTGGTTATGGCATCGATACCGAGGCCTTAGAAGAAATTTCTATTCCTGCTATTGAATATGCTCGAGATCAATGCGAAGTCCTTGTCATTGACGAAATCGGAAAATTTGCTGTAGAGAGCGAGGCTTTTGTAAACACAGTCCGCAGTGCACTTGAGGTTGACAAGCCAACGCTTCTTACTCTTCACAAGAAAAGCCGACACCCGCTCCTGCAAGATATACGCCGCCGTGATGATGGCCGAATCCTAGAAGTAACTCCGGTTAATCGGGCCCTGCTCCCCTACAAAATTCACAAACTTATGCGAGAAACATACTGATGTTTCGTGCGTTGGGTTCATTTCCTTGTTCCTTTACGGCCGTACTATGAGTAACCCTTCTCAAGCGGCATCGACGCTTTTGTTCGGTACCGGCATCGGCTGCTTTCTCATTACAGGTTTCGGTTTTCTTTTAGGACGAATTTCAACAGACGAATTCGGAGCTGGGATACTTTTTCCGATTTTCGGTTTTCTTTTCATTGCAGTTTCCCGTTCAATCATGGCTGGCCAGGGCATCCTATCCAAATCATTTCCGTCCGAAGACGATCAACAACTCATTGAACGAGTTCACAGTGAACTTGAAACAACTCGTAACGAGGCTAGCGTTGGCTCTGCATGGGCTGAACTCGAGGCAGCCGTCCTTGAATCAGAATTGAGTGAGGAGTAAATTATTTCTCTGTGGCTGAGAGATTTCGAACATGCAACATCAAACCAATTGAAGCGATTGCCCCGGGAATCCATCCAATCGTTAATGCAGCAAATAGCGGCTTTGATGAAAAAAACGGCACAATTGAACATGCAACCGCCGCAATGAGGAACGGAATTAGCACAAAAGACCGAGATGGCGTCGGGCTGTCTTTTTCGATGACCCAGGGAGCCAGAGACGACCACGGAAGAGCAATCCAAATCGCAGGGATGAGGTATAACGCAAATGGCGTAAACATTGAGATAAAAACTGGAGCGAAAACAAAGGTCATTTTCATCCACCACATTTCTGGTCGTGGGGCTGCGTCAAAGCCGAGTGTGGGTAAGAATTGGACAACCATCGTCGCTGTGATGGTTACTGTTGCAATCCACATTCCAAAAGTGTACGGCCCCAAGTGATTTCCAAATACATCGATGGCGTTCAAGTGGAGTGACGTCAGTACGATTGTTATCAATCCGAATGCAGCAGATAAGATGAGAATGCCTGCACTACGATTTTCTCCGTGGTTTAATTCAGCATCAAAACGTACGGATGGTTGTAAAATAAAGGCAAAGCAAAACCCGAGATGAATCAGAAGCGTCAGCGGTAAAGATAAATCGCCTTCAATGAGTTGTTGAACTCCGGTTTTGTTGAAATCGAACTGAGATGAAAGGAAGGTTAAGGAAAATACACACAAAAGGAAGATTTTCGATTGTGCGCGAATAGAGAGCTTGTCGAAGGATTTTCCCGATAAAAACAAGGTAGTGATTGCAAATAACTCACCGCTGAACATCACCAATACAAAGATCAATCCGACAATAATGAAGGCGCTCCACTCTGGAACATCTCCAACCGGTTGTGTTGGGAGAAGGTTAGACTTAGAATAAGCGTCCTCTGGAAAAAGAAGTGCAGAGGAAGTGAGTAAGAATAAGGCAGAAAACAGCATAATTCGATTCCTAAAGGCCGTTTTTAGTTCTTTACGAACATCTTTCAAACTCGGTAATTTATCGGAAATTATTGCAAAGGTTAGTGCGAGGAATGCCATGATTTCAATACCTCCATCGCCGGTAAACAAGAGTTTGAAATCTTGGCTCGAAAAATTACCTACGCCTAAGTACCGGGCTATTTCATTGTGAGACATGTTTCTTGTGATGATGGCTTGAATTCGGTAAAATATCATGATTAAGACTTGGGTTGGTGGTAGCCAGCGAAGTAGCAAAGCCACTTTGTCCCAATTACGATTATCATATCCTTTCAGTCGTTTCTCAATAGGGTTGTAAAAGACCCAAGCCATCAAACTGAAGACGAACACGGGTAAAAACCACGGCATCGTATCAGCCAACATGGTCCAGTGGGTGAGGGCCAAGCCCTTGAGCATGGCGGAAGCAACATAGACAGGTGTCGCGACCCGCAGGACATGTCCCGTGACGAGTGGCAAGAACAGGACTTACTTGTCGTTGCACGAGATACGCCCTTGTCGAACTTAGCAACTTACCTTGGATACCATTCTGAAACATGGCTTGAATGTGCGACATCACCTCTTCCTGAAACTCTGCGAATAACGCATGACAGAAGCGATAGACAGTGGACAGAATCGTTGTTGAGAGAGCTTGGAGGCCAGCCCTTAGAATGGGCAGAAAATGGATTTGCTTGGCAGATGCCTTTTGCTCGAGGACAAGCGCCAGATGCATACAGCAAACATTTGCTTGGCCTTCTGCACGAGACCGGCAGAATCACTCGTCAAGAGGCCGCCAGCATGCTTCCGGTTGTGGTGCTGGACCCTCAACCAGGCCAACTCCTTCTCGATTTGTGCGCAGCACCCGGTTCTAAAGCTACTCAAATCGCTGAAGTTATCGCTCCAACAGGCGTTGTTGTTGCTAACGAACCAATTTCGGGCCGAGCTAATATGCTGGTCTCGAATAGAGGGCGACTGTCTCTTTCTAACATGCTCATCAATCAACAGGATGGCCGCCACATGGGGAGAATTCCACCTCCAGGTTACGATGGTGTTGTTGCAGATGTTCCTTGTACAGGTTCTGCTACTTCGCGCAAGAACAGAAATGTGTGGTGGAAGTGGTCGCCGAAAGAAAGCCGGACCCTGTTCCGACTTCAAGTAGAAATCACAACCCGAGGGGCTAATTTGTTGAGGCCCGGTGGCAAACTTGTCTATTCGACCTGCAGTATCGATCCCTGTGAAAATGAAGCTGTGGTTGCTCAACTCCTGCGCGACATGCCTTTTCTCGAACTCATTAATGTCAGCCAAGAGAAATTTCCAGAGCTAACCTTACGAGAAGGGCTTTCTGACTGGGATGTACTTGATGAGACGGGTAACCCGATTGCCAGAACTGATGATGTTCCCGAGGTTCCTTTCCTCAATCCATCTCATCTTAGTCCTGCAGCTCGTCGACACTGGGCAAGCCATTTTGATGAGCACATCGACACAGAACAAGAATTAGCGATTGAAGAACAACTCGGTAAATGTCGCCGTCTTGCTCATCACGATAACGATACGGGCGGGTTTTTTGTTGCCCTTTTCCGTCATCGTAATGAAGCAACACCCGAAGCAGTCGCTCGGACATTTATTCGGAAACGACAACCATCTCTCGTCTCAGGTTGGGTCCCTCTCATACTGGACCACCCACAACCAAACCGCCATACGATTTATTCTGCACCCAACGAAATAATCGCTGAAGCCGCCTCCCGATATGGAATTGAAGCAGGAGAATGGTCATGGTGGATTCGGGGGAGACGCCTCAACATTGCTCCGAAAATGGTTGAGGAACGAATATTCAATCAACAATGCCCGAATAAAAGAGGTAATCTCTGGCCTGAGGGGACCTTCCACCCTCTCAAATTAATTCATGCGGGACTACCGGCATTTACCAAGAAGAAAGGTGATTGGCGTACACGCCAGGAAGCAATTCCGAGACTTCAGTCTGTTATTCGTTCCTCAAAGTACCCTGTGTCGCCAGAGGTTTTATCTCAATTGCTGGAGGGTTGGGCTCCGATGATGGAGGAATACAACGATAAGCACCCCTCGATTGATGCAACCGGCCCCATACTTCTCTCATGTGAACTGCCTGTTGGAGAGGAACTCATTTCTGCTTGGGCAGGTGCTCGATTAACCCTGATGATGGACGATAAGGGCCGTGATATTTTGAGGCTCAAAATCGGACTCCCCTTCAATCTAAACAGTTCGGAGGAAGAATAATGCGCACCTATTTGTTGTTAATTGTGGTAGCGATGCTTTTACTCATTCCTCCAATTTCAGCGAACGAGGGCGAATCGAATTTAGATTTGGTTGCATCAACTTCCCTTTCAGAGCAATTGGACTCACAGGTCGTGTTGTATGAGAAGTTCCTTTCAAAAGAGGGGCCTTACACTCATACAGAATCTTCAGAGGTGGTTCAATTATCATGGTGGAAGTGGAGTGATGAAACGAATTCGGATTGGCCCGATGATGATGCCCAAGCTCGATTTGGTGAACTCAATCTTGAAAATGGAACAACTGCATTGTTTAACGAAGTTGCTGTTGAGAATCAAAATGTTGCTGAGGGGATTGTTCTTGGCCGACAGCATACTAAACAGCAAACAGCACTAACGCTGGAAGGTTCGATAGAAATTGTGAGTAACGAACAAGGCCAATGGTTTGTACGGGTACCCGTTGAAATGACTACATTGGTCAATTTGAGTAACAACACGATATTGTACATCTACCTATCTGAAGACGTTGCTACGGACCAACACGAACGCAAAACCCACCATCTTGTACGGGACATGCAACCAGAAATACGATTTTCAAATCAAAAAGGAAACAAGACCGCCATAACATGGGAACTCTCTGCTGAACATCTGATTGCAGCCGGTGTTGATTTGGAGGAAAACCCGTACGGCTGGCACATAACGCTTGCTTTCTTTGGCGAGGTTGAAGGCGATACGACAAACCGACTCTTGGCTTTGTACCATGAACCTCTTCCAAACAGATGGCATTCAAGCACCCCCGGAGATTTTGCCCTACCTCTATTTTTGCTTGTGCTTTCGGGAGTTTTGGCTTCAAGCGCAGTTGTGAATGCGATGAAAAGAGAAAAAGGGATGCCGAAACTCACCGCTTCTTGGAAGTCAATACATCCTCCAGTGGCACAATTTTCTTTCAAATCAGGAACATTGCCGGTCCATTTGAAGTCGTGTCAAGCCGACTCGCCTTGGGGGGTCAAGGGCGGATTTAAATCCAAACGAATCCCGAGTGACTCTCTATACGAGTTCACTTTGCGTTTTCGAGAGATACAGTCATGCGACTGCCAAGTATCCCTCTCACTTGAGGTAGACGAACTTGGAAGTTGGACTCAGTACTTACGTCTCATCAACCCCAATGAATTTTCTAAATTTGAAAGGGAAAGTGTTGAAACCAACGACCAACAAGGAAAGGATGGTGAGCATGATGAACCTTGATGGCACTGACCGAGCGCTGTTAGCGGCAATGCTTGAGGATGCTCGAATCAGTCAACGTGCTCTAGCCCGTAGAGTTGGCATCGCTCAAGGCACCGTTCTTAATCGAATTCGCCGGATGGAAAATATGGGGTTGATTAAAGGATACAGTGTCGTCCTTGATCCTGCTTCAATGGGTTGGAGTATGACGATTATGGCTGGTCTAACAATTGTCAAGGGCAGGATGATTGATGTGCAACGTAGGATTGCTGCTGATCCTAGAGTTTTCGCCGTTTACGATGTTACGGGAGACTGGGATTCAATGGTATTGGCCCGCGTGAAGAATCGTGAAGATCTCGACGACCTAACAAAGACAGTCTTCACTCTCGACGGAGTTTCTCGCTCCTATACGCATGTTGTCCTCAACACGGTAAAAGAGGACGGAATGCCTAAACCTCCGGTCGATTCATGAATCGTGTGAAAACTGGTGGTCTTCTTGGTCGACAAAAGGTAGCAACTCTTCAACCAGGCTACTCATTGATTCAACAACCCGAGTTTCAGGTTTGAGAGCTTTGAGCAAATGCTTTCTCAGCACATCGCCCACTTTCACATCTAAACTTTCTAATCGGTCAGTCAACTTCTTTTGCAGTTGCCCTCCGGTTCGGTCCCAGTCCATCAACATACAAATTGCGGGCCCTCCAAAGGCATCTCTTGTACCGTATTTTTCGTAGAGATATGCAACGAAGCGACCGATGGCCCATCCACGGTTTAGAACCTCTATAGGTCCGGTAAATTTCAGTGATTCTAACGCCAAGCGGTCTCTTTTTCCTTCAACAACGATCGGCCAATTTTCCTCTCGATTTTTCTTTCTTGCCTCACCTAGAGCCATTCCTGCTATGGCAAACCGTTGAGCAGCATTACCGCTGCCAAGTGGGGAACGATGTTTTTGGTCTCTCATCCTGCTCCCCCCTTACGCCAAATAGAGTGAATAACTCGGTTAATTTACTACTTTTGTTCGACATATATCAACTTGACAATGCTCGGCTTATTCGGCCTCCAAAAACAAGCCTTAATAAGGCCGGATTACGAACTCTATCTGTGGTCAGCCATTCGCTAGACTGCGAGCATGTCATTTGACATCAAAACCGAGGTGCCACCATGTCGCATTCTCCAAGGGTTTAAGGGAGGTATCTCCGGCCCTAACTTTGAGGGTGACTATGCCTGCTGAAGACACTGTTTTCAATGTCCTGTATGACAAATATATGTTTTGGAGTATCGTTGTTGGTATCTTGACCTTCGGCTGGATGTTCCTAGCAATGATTCGATACCGAGACGGTGTCGAACCAGTGGAGAATATGGAAAAGTACCATATTGAAGTTGGTTCATTTCCCGTTGATAGCCATAACACAAAACTCGAAGTTATGTTCTATGTATTGCCAACGATTCTCGTGGTCTGGCTTACGATGATGGCCCTTGCCTCAAACACATCTGTCTGGACTATTCCAGCCGATGAAGACACATTCAATGTCGATGTCGTTGGGAAGCAATGGTTTTGGGAGTTCCACTACCAAGACTCCCTTACTTGGGAGGATGACCCAAGAGCAACCAATGTTAATGTTGACTGGGGTTCTAACGGGACACTTATGGTTCACGCTCACGGCTCTGATGCCACGAATGTAACCGTTTCAGTCGATGGAGTCGAACAAGAATACTCAATGGACTTAGCTGCGGAAATGCTTACCATTTCCGGCAAATACTTTGATGCAAATCTTCACAGTGTCGTAACGGTGTTTGATGCAGACAAGAATTTACTACACACATGGGAGCATCTCCCTGTGGACTCGGTCCTTTCAACAGCAGGCGGGCAACATCTCATTATCCCCTGCGATGAATCCTCCACACTCGACCTCTATTCACGACCTCATGACGAATCAAACCCTGCCTATGTGGGTGTTCAACATTCTTTCTGGCTGCCCGAATGGGGTGTCAAAGAAGACCTGGTGCCAGGCCTTGAAGGCGGCACTGTTATGACGTTCACACCCGATGATGACGGTACATTCCCGATTCGTTGTGCTGAATACTGCGGTTTAGACCATTCAAAGATGATTGGTGCTATCGACATTGTCGCTCGTGATGGTTCAAATTGTGATGTGGACAAAGGAATTCAGAAGACAACTTCACACTCAGACAACGCTTCAACAGGAGATGAGGACTGATGCAGAAAAGAATCACCGTCCTAGCATTGATTTTGCTCATGCTGGTTGCCGCGCCACAGTTTGAAGCAATGCCTACTGGAATTGGTAGTGCCGCAGACGGCGGTTGCAGCTGCCACGGTGGTGCTGCTTCTGATACTGATGTTCTTGTCACAGGCCTCCCTGATGCATTCAATGCCAGTGAAACCTACACGTTCACAGTCACTGTTCAAAACGATGTGATGGAGCTTTACAACGGCGGAGTTACTGAGGCTGACGGTACAGGTTGGAACGGCCACGCTGGCGGTTTCCGAATCCTATCGACCGGTGGTATGGTGTCAACTGTCGATGAGACGTTAGGCCATGAAATGGACGGCGGTCTTACGCACACTGCAGCAGGTAATGCTGTACGAACTTGGGACTTTGAATGGGTCGCTCCTGCTGATGACTCCAAAGTTGTCGAATTCACAATCTATGGTAACGCTGTCAACGGCGGGGCCGGCTCAGGTGGAGATTATTGGAACCAAGCAGACCTTGTAATTCCTGGAATCAACGCTGGAGATGTGGGCCCTACTGCCCGAGCATTGGTGGTTCTGCTTACTGCAATTGGCTTGTCCCTTGGAATGGTTCTTCTTGGCGTCATGTGGGTCTTTTTCACTCGGTCCCCTGAAACCTTCACCATCACCAATTTTTGGTCTTACCTTAAGCCTTGGTTGACCACTACCGATCACAAGGAAGTAGGAATTCTGTATTTCTTGTATGGTTTCACATTCTTCTTGGTGGGTGGCGTCCTTGCTCTACTGTTCCGAATACAGTTGGCATTGCCAGAAAATTCATTCCTGACCGAAACTGAATACAATTCATTCTTCACCCTGCACGGTACGACAATGATTTTCCTTGCAGCAATGCCAATGATTGCTGGATTTATGAATTATGTTTTGCCTCTGCAGATTGGAGCGAAGGATTTGGCTTTCCCACGAATCAATGCAATGGGCCTCTGGCTCTTGGTGTTCTCCAGCCCACTCATCTATACCGGAATTTGGTCTGGTGAAGGTGCAGATATCACTTGGGTTATGTACCCGCCTTATTCATCCCTAACAGAATCTAACCTTGGCGCCGAAATGGCTCAATACGGCTCCAATCCGGGCACTACAGCGTTTATTTCCGGAATGCTGATGCTCGGCGCATCGTCAACTCTTGGCGGTGTAAATTTCATAACGACCGTGTTTACCATGCGAGCGCCCGGAGTAGGGTGGATGAAAATGCCACTGTTTTCTTGGTCAGTCTTCGTCAGTGTATTCATGTTGTATATGTCCCTTCCAGCCTTCATTATCGGTGTTGCATTCCTACTGTTTGACCATACTGTTGGGACTGTGTTCTTCACTTCGGGTGGCGATAGCCTGTTGTTCCAGCATTTGTTCTGGTTCTTCGGCCATCCTGAAGTTTACGTCGTTATTGTGCCCGCTTTCGGCATAGTTTCCGAGGTTTTGGCAACCAGCGCCCGGCGATCTATTTTTGGTTACAAATCGATGGTTATCGCAATGGCGGGAATTGGCATCGTTGGATTCATTGTTTGGGGTCATCACATGTTGACTTCAGGTATGGACCCGTTCTGGCGAGCTGCCTTCATGATTACTACGATGGCAGTAGCGATTCCTACTGGTGCGAAAATATTCAATTGGCTTGCAACTCTTTGGGGCGGTAGCCTCGTCATGAGAACGCATACGCTGTGGTCGCTAGGATTCCTCATTACGTTCACACTAGGGGGAATTTCAGGCATGTTCTTCCCTGTGGCAGGTATGGACATACACTTCCACGATTCGTACTTCGTTGTCGCCCACTTCCATTATGTGTTTATTGGTGGAACTGTCTTTGCACTGTTTTCAGGAGTGTACTACTGGTATCCTAAAGCGACCGGTAGAAAACTCGATGAAACACTCGGGCTTTGGCATTTCTTGATTGGATTCTCTGCTTACAATGCAACCTTTTGGCCCATGCACGCTTTGGGAATAATGGGTATGCCAAGACGTACACACAGTTACACAGTCGAGAGTGGTTTTGCTGAGTACAATATGGCTGTGAGCATATTCTCGTTCATCTTTGGACTAAGCCAACTTCTGCTAGTCTGGAATATCATTAAGTCCAACAGAAGCGGTGAGCCTGCAGGTAACGATCCATGGGGCGGTTGGTCTCTCGAATGGGCCACAACCTCACCTCCTCCGACTCCATCATTCAAGGAGGGCGACTACTTCCACACAACACTCAAAGGTGAACAAGGAGATAAGAATGAAGACCACGGTCATCATTCGGACAAGAAATCCATTGGTGAGATGATGTGGAAGGCCACACCTAAGGGGGCGGAAGAATGAGTGGACACGGCTCTCATGTAGAGAACGGAATATGGATGCGCGCAGTCATGATGGGAGGCATTATCCTCACCATCGGTGTCTTACTGTTTGCAACCCTCGGAGTCGCCATTGCCGAGGGTAAGCATGAAACTTGGAAGCAATTGGAGGATGACTATCACCATGAAGAAGAAGTGCTTGCGGCTCAAGGTAACATTACCGAAGCGGATGCAAAGCACCTCGACCACATGCATCATGAGGAAGTTGATGCTCATTTGTCGTATCTCACATACAGGGTCGCTGGAATAACGATTCTTCTGATGTCGATTACCTATGCATCATTCATCGGCATCGGTGGTTTCCTCAACGCAAGTAAACCTGAAGCAGACCACGGTGATGGCCATGATGACCATGAACATCATGGTTCTTCTTCTCCGATTATTTTTGCTTTTGGTATCCTGCTTTTCTTGATGGGATTCCCTGATTTTGTCGTTGCGTGTAAGGCACTCTTGAATTCAGAGGTTTCTGCAGATTTAGGTATGCTCGCTCTAAGTTCGGTAGGACTTGTGACAATCATGGTAGCCGTATCGAATTGGTGGTTCGAAGATTTACCATTTGTTGGCCATGGCGAACAGATAGCAACTTCGTATCCGTTTGAAGGCGAGCACATTCGTAAAGCCGGCCTCTGGGTGTTTATAATGTCAGAAATCATGGTCTTCGCTACATTCTTTTCATCCTACCTTCGAATGCGAACAGAATGGTGTACCGATTGGGCAATACGCGACGGTGTTGAAGCGTGCAAGGATGTTCCAGAAGGAACAGTTGTTACCGCATCAGACCTGCTGCGTTATGATGTAGCAACTTTGATGCCAGGTGCAATCAATACTTTCGCTCTGATTATTTCGTCATACACTATCGTTTTGGCACTCAAGACCGCCAAGGATGCAAACTGGGAACCTTCATCTGGCTTCATGGGTAAATTGATGCCCACTCGCAAGGCTGCCGTACGAAACTATCTCATCGCAACACTTGCCTTGGGTTCGCTGTTCATCGTGCTCAAGCTTGTTGAATGGAGCCATCTGGTGGCTGAAGGATTCGATGTGGGAACCGTTCAAGGATCCATTTTCTACATAGCAACCGGCGCTCACGGTTTGCACGTCTTCATTGGCTTGCTCGTGATGTTGTATCTTGTTTTCAAGGCTGATACTGTCGGCTTTGACGAAGACAATGCCCAGGGAATCGAATACTTTGGTCTCTACTGGCACTTTGTTGATCTTGCTTGGGTTGTTATATTCCCAGCATTCTATTTGTATTGAGGTGAGAAAATGGGCGAGCATGTTGAATTTATGGGCAAAGACATCTACTTTTGGAATTTCATTGTTTTGATGTTCTTTACTCTGTTTGAAGTTGGAGCGGTTTTCTTTGATGTCATTCCTGGAACTGATATTGCGATTACTAAAATGTCTGTTTGGCTCATTCTAATCGTTGTTGGAATCATCAAAGGTTTCGGGATTGCTGCCTTCTTTATGCACTTGAAGGACGACCCTCGAATTTACACCCGGACTGCTTTATTTCCGGTTTTGTTTGTTTTGTTGATGCTTTGGGGTATTGGATTATCCAATCCAGCAGGTGTAACAGACCTACCAAGTTGGTGCACACCTAATTGGGATTACGCCGAGACTCGTTAATGCACCACCATCCTTTAGTTGAAAGGGTTGATAACCTCTGGCCATTAGAGATAATCATGGACAGAAAAAGTGGGTTAGTGGCTGTTGCTGCTCTTCTCTTATTCCTCGCATCGACGCCTATTTCATCCGCATATACCGGGCATCAATTATCCCGAGCTGAAGTAGTTGATTTTACGCTTGTAGACCAAGACAACTCGAATTTCACCTTTTCTCAAAGCTTGAATGATGTTCATGTCGTTGCGTTCGTATTCACGCGCTGCCCTGATGTTTGCCCAGTAATCACTCAGTCTCTTAAGTTGGTTCAAGACGGTTTGTCAGAATCTGATGCCCGCGAGGTCAAATTTTTGTCGATCACAGTGGATCCTGGATACGACACTCCAGAACAACTCAAGGCATTTACTGAACATCACAATGTTTCTTGGCCACACCTAACAGGAAGTGCAGAAGCGCTCGATTCTGTTTACAATTCGTTCGGAATAATTGTTGAAGATGAGGTGATAGAAGCGCACATCGCAAACACTGACCCCACAATCACGTATGTGGATGTTGACGGAAACTCCTCGGAAATGATGTTTGACCCAAGTGGCTGGACTATGAACGAGATTGTTGCAGAGGAAGCCAATTGGACATTTGAAGCGTCTTACGGCCAGCATGGCTACCATGTCTCTAGCATTAATGAAGTAGAATCTCCACTCGACATGTCGTGGAATTGGTCTCTCAATGTGTTTAATGAATCCACATTGGCATGGGAGGAATCAACGGTCGGAATTGACAAAATTAAAGCCCTTGAATACAATAATTTGCTTTGGGCTCCATCAACCTCAAACCTATCCCAAGTCGCAGTCCCTGAATTGAATGATACTGTTCATTCTGTTGAAATACTGTACCCTGACAATACATCGGTTAACCATTCCCTGCAGACTGAATTTAACGTCTATCATTTGACGAAAGGGGCTTTCTCTGGAGTTGGAATGAATACATCGTTCGACAACGATGAAAACAGCGGCCACACACTGACTTCGATTGATGATGTTAACGGCACAAGCGATTGGTCTTGGTCGTTGTATTCTTGGAATCTCACAAGTTCGTCATGGGATTCCTCGTCATTAGGCGTCGACGACTTTGTTGATCCCGCATATATTGCATGGGCGCCCAACACAACTGAAGTTTCGAAGATACCAATGCCAGAATCGTTGCGTCCTAAAGACCCAATGGCACCACAAGTTTGCGATGGCCACGGATGGGAGATGGGTTCGGGGGCTAGTAAGCATTGTATGTGCGATGAGGGCTATGAATGGGCCGAAGGCGACATGTTGTCATGCGTGAGTGCCGGTGAAGAAGACCTCGAGTATACTGTTGGGCACTCGACAATTACGTTCATCATGGATGGAATGAAGCCAAAGATTGCTTGGACAGGGGATTCATGGTCCGCAGATGATTTCCGTGCAGACCTCGAACAAGTCATTGATTCACAGTCCTCTTCTGCAAGTTCGAGTTCTCTTCCGGGTATGACCTTCTTACTTGCAGTTTCAGGCATAACTTTTGCAGCTGCGTTTGTCCGAATCGACTCGAGTAGTGAAGACGATTGAGCGCAAGACTCATATTGAATCGTCATCCGACATGCACTTGCGATAACGGAGTGTTGTGCTCCGGCAAACTGCAGAGATCGCATAGCCCGGTATTGCGGTGGACTTGAAATCCACTGTCCCTAGGACACGGGGGTTCGAATCCCTCTCTCTGCGCCAATCTCAATGAAGATTATTCCTAGTTAGTCGACGGAAGAGTTCTCAAACTAAAGCACCCCTCGAGTAATCATGCGCAGAGGTCGACTGGCCGTTTTACTCGTCCTCAGCATGGCTCTTGCAGGTTGCTTAGGGCCCACTACGGCGTCGTGGGGCAAGGGTAGTGGTGAAATCCATGTTGACATGTCCGAAGAGTCTCCCGTAATTCGAACCGACCTTGGGCCAGAAAGTAGGACTTTCGACGACCTCCAAGCAGTAGGTTGCGCTACCGAATCAGGTGAACTTGGTTCAAATACCACCACACCGTTACGATTCGCTGGTTATTTGGCCTCCAGCCATTTCTATGATTCCCACTCTGCCCTAGGTGGTGCCAGTGGCTTAGATTATGCAGTTTCTACAAGCGTGGCAATCCAGAGTATGTCGTTAGACACTGTCAAAACCATGCCTGAGGGCGAAGGCCCTCGTGTCGAAGTTAAAAATTGGGACATGCCTTTGAATCCCGAAACTGGTTCAGGTTCAGTTGATTTGGATGAACTAGATCGGGACAGTGAATCTCAATGGTACATTCTTGGGCTAATACCTACGACTGAAAACATCCATGAAGGCATGATTTCACTTGCAGAATGGCACCGCCCAGTGAGCATTTCAGGGTTTTTAGTGCAAGGAAATTCTACCGGCAATGCTCCTGGTTACTATAATTCGCAAAAAGCAGAATCCGACTGTCGCCTTTCGATTGGCACCAGTAACAATGAGCGGGTTTTCGTTCTGGTCACCGCCATTGAACTTGATGGTGCAATCGTTAGTTCTAGTGGCGAGTCTGACGAAGAATGGGTATATGGCGATGTACCGATTTTCGGTCGAGCAGGTTTCATCTTATTTTTCTTAATTGTAGGGGTAGGCGGAAGTATTGGGGCTTTTATTCTTTCAAAGATGTTCGTGCTCCAAGGAGCCAAATCAACAATGAAGACGTTGCTTGGTAAAGCAGGAATGGATGCGGTTAAGCAAGTGAAGAAGGATGTTAAATCTGCCAAATCATCAGGCATGTCTTCTCCAACAGAGAGAAAGAAAGAGATGCGCAAGCAAGCACAGAAACCTGCACCGGACAAGAAACAGAAATCTTCCGAGCCTGCTCTTGCAGGATTTGATTTAGACAGCGTTCTTTCCACTGCACCGACCTCAAATAAAAATACGGATTTTGGTGGTAAGGGCTCTTCTGTGGTAATGACAGAGGAATCAAAGCAGATGCAGCGTGAGATTTCTAGTCAATCTTCTGAAACAACCTCGTCGGTCCCCACATCTATTCGCTCAACCGTACCTCCACGGCAAACAAATTCGAATGTATCCAGTTCAGTGGCTGCAGCCCCCCCTCAAGGATCAGATCGTTCCTCATCCTCAGCTCCCGTTTCTTCAAAGAAGCCATCGATTAAGGGGCCGCCAAAGAGAAAAACAGTTCGTAAACGCAGAGCTACGGTCAAGCAAACTGAGGCAGAGCCTGAACCTGAACCAGAGCCAAAGCCGAAGCAAGCAACCCGTGAGACCTATGCAGAGACTGAAGAAGATTTTTCAGACTTTTCATTCTGATGTTGGTACGCAAATTTGAACTGCACTGGGTAATACTTCCATTGACAGAGGGGTAGAACCGATGTTTTCACCATCGACATTGATTGCTGCTGGTGAAGGTGTTTCAATCGCTAAGGTAGTGAATCGATGATAATCTACGCGCGGATGAAACACATGCCGCCCCTCGCTTTTTAGCATGCCAAAAGCCTTCAGAATATCCCGTCGAGTCATTTTTTTCAAAATTCCAATGTCCATAAAGCCATCATCGAGTGAAGCACCTGGGGCCAATGGCAGCATTGAACCGCCAGTCTGGCTGTTTTGAATGAGGAATAGAGTGTAGTCGTCTTCCATTCGTGTACCATCGATGGTCAAAATCGCATGACGGCGATTGTTTGCCATGATGGCCATTAGAATTCCAACATCGTATCGCATGGGGCCCATCCAGCGCATTTTTTCTGCTTTAATTGTAGAATCAACGCCAAGGCCCCACGTCACGAGATTGTGGCTGTACCTCACAGTATGTCCATCTTCAGCTCCAGGAAGTCCGTTAACCATCTCCACTTTCGCTAAATCAAGGTTTTGAAATGAACCACCGATAATTGTATCTACGGCCTGTTGTGTTGAAGAAATACCGAGGTCGTTTGCCATTGAATTGCCGGTTCCAGCAGGAATGAGTGCAAATAATTCGTTCTGTTTTGGGTTTGTATTCATTCGGCCAGTGATCACTTCTGAAAGGCTTCCATCTCCCCCTACCACTGCAAAGACATCACCGGTTTCCGCAGAAAGGGTTTGTGCTAATTCAATCAAATGTCCGCTGTGTAGTGAACAGTACATTGCAACAGTATGACCTGCATGTTCAAGTAATGTTTTGGCATGTTCAGCAATTTTCTTACCTTTTCTTTTACCTGCAAATGGATTTACAAAAAGGTGGATTCGGCCTTTATTGTTAGTTTGTATTGGGTTTAGTGTGAACACATCCGCATAGATTGGCCTGTGGACTTTCTTTTTCTTCTTCGTTGAAGTATCCGGTTTGAATTCGAGAGTAGCTGGTCGTGGGTCTACTCCGATGCTTGTCATATTTGTGAGAGATGGGAGTTTGGTTTCAAACCTTCTCTCGAATGAGGCCAAACCAGTGTGATTTATATCGGGTAAGAAATGATTCATACTGCATAAAACGACCTAAACCTCTGCATGAAGCGTTCAGTGTCCCATTCACCAACACTTCTTTACGATGAAATGCAAGGTGTCTTGAACTGGACTTGAGTGGGTAAGTCATGGCGAGTGCTTGGACTGCGAACCAAAAAAGGTTCATGCAACGAGCTCTTGAAGTGGCCGAACGCGGTAGAGGTAAGGTGAGCCCCAATCCACTTGTCGGATGTGTACTTGTGAAGAACGACAAAATCATTGCAGAGGGGTGGCACGACCATCTCGGGGGTTTACATGCAGAGCAGATGGCTATTCACGACGCCGAAAAGAACGGTTATTCTTCAAACGGCGCCACCGCTTATGTTACGTTAGAGCCTTGCAATCATTTTGGACGCACGCCGCCTTGTACTGAAGCCTTGATGTGGGCTGGGATCAATGAAGTTATAGTGGCTCATGTCGACCCCAATCCAACAGTTAGGGGCTCAGGCATTCAGGCTCTTCAAACAGCAGGAATCCAAGTTCGTCACGGTTTACTTGAACTCGAGGCCGGTGAACAAATGCGCTCTTTCATGCATTGGTGCGCTCACCGCAAGCCGTTGGTGACGGTCAAACTCGCTGTCGATAGCCATGGTTCGGTAGACGATCGCTCAGAATCCCCGAAACGGTTTACTTCTGAGGCTTGTCTAGATGAAGTGCATAAGTTACGAAAGGAGTGTGACGCCATTCTTGTCGGCGTGGAAACCGTTGTTCGTGACAATCCTTCATTGACCGTACGCCGAATTGAGACTCATCGACAACCCCTTCGGATTATTCTAGACCCTAATGAGCGTACTCCACCTGAAGCAGTATTACTTACAGATGATTTTGAGACCCTTGTAATGGGCAAGGAATTCAGTTCTTTGCCGAGTCTACTCGACCAGTTAGGTGACCAAGAGATTCAACGCCTCATGGTTGAAGGTGGTCCAACAACGATTTGTGCTTTCCTAGACCAGGGCCTTGTTGACGAGTTTTATCTTGTTCAATCTGAAGTCACTCACAAGTCACCATTCCCATCTAACATCGATTCGGATAGGCTAACATCTGCTGGATTGGTGATAAAGTCCACCGCTATGTGGGGAGATGAATCGGTTGAGTTTTGGGTAAAGCCGCAGAAACCCTAATTCCAATGGTATTCATTGCATTCACTTTTACTAAGGACATACAGGCAAAATTGGCAATTGCCATTGCTGGACCAGTCTGGATTCTGTTTGCAGTATGGATTGTAATGGACGGGTCTCAAACACTGTTCATTTCACCAATGGTTCTGTGGGGTCTTCTCGCATTAGTGGTGCATTGTTGCATGGCAACTGGAACAGGAGGAAGCAGTACCTGCTGAGCGAGCGACGGATTCATCAATCTCCGCCCACTGGTGGGGGTTATGCACATCAGTCACAAAACACCTGAAGGTGAAGAAGCCTATCCTACTGAAATCCCACAATTTGGTCTTGGCGTTTTTTTGATGTCAGACGGTGGTGAATGCAAATCATCAGTTCTAGCAGCTCTCAATGCGGGCTATACGCACATCGACACGGCAAGTATGTATCAGAATGAACGTGATGTAGGACGGGCTCTAAGAGAAACGGGTGTCGAGCGCTCTTCAGTTTTCATTACGACAAAACTTCGACGTGGAGATGCTGTTGGGTATGAAGAAACCATTGAACAATGTAAGAAATCACTTGAACTTCTTGATACCGAATACATCGACCTCTATTTGATTCATGCACCCCCTCTTGACCCTGCACATCGTGCGCCGGTATGGAAGGCAATGGAGCACTGCCTTGAGCAAGGATGGGTCAAATCAATAGGAGTTTCTAATTATGGAGAAGCACATTTGGATGCAATGAAGAAGTATGCCAACTACATGCCTTCGGTGAATCAAGTAGAATTTAATCCATGGTTACAGCGCCCTCATCTCAAAAAAGCAACTGAAGGTGTAGGTGCCAAGATAATGGCCTATTCACCGCTTGCTCGAGGGCACAGAGTCGACGATCCTGAACTTGGAGCAATTGCTGAACGTCTCGGCTGTACTCCAGCCCAAGTGGCCATCAAGTTTTGTTACGATGAAGGCTGTATTACGATTCCAAAGTCAAGTAACCCTTCGCGGATTATTGAAAATATCGCATCACTCGACATTGACATTTCCAGTGAAATGGATGCTATTAGAGCACTTGATGAAAACTATGTTTCAGGTTGGGACCCGACTACTGAGCCTTGAATTGGCGAAGGTAATTTCTCTAAGGGGCAAAATAACAAAAGGCAAGAGTGGTTGGAATCAATAATGTCTGGAAATTTTTGGGATAAGCAACTTTCGGGTGATGACTCCAAAGACATGTCCGACAAATCAACTCGCAGGAGTTTCGATTCAAATGAGCGTGAAGTGAGAATTGATGTCCACCTTGATGACTTTCCAGTGAACGATTGGGATAGCGACAATGATGCTCGATTCATTGTAGAATGGTACAACATGAATCGAGTAGTTGAGGATGAAAAAACACTTGAATTTTTCAAATCGGGAAGCGGTGTAACATCAATTTATTCTCGTTCACAAGCTCAAAAATTACTTGATTTTACAATCCAAACCCTTGAGCAAGAAGGTTGTACTGTATGGGATATGCCGCAAAACACAATTGAAATTCACCCCGGTGCTACAATTGTTGGCCTAGTTGGTGGGTGGACCTTTGCCGGGCTTTGGTGCACAGTATCATTTGTTGCGCTCTTTTTCCTAGTCGGGCCGGTCCTTGCTGATTTGGGAACATCGGAATGGAATGCTACGAATGGAGTTATCATTGACAGTGGAGTTGACTCTTCCACCGATGGTGAGGGTGGAACAACGTACTGCTTGTGGGTTGACTATCAGTATACGTATGATAACGAGACCTTTGACGGAAACGTCGTCAGTTTTAGTAAACAGAATTCGTGTTCGTCTTGGTCAGAAGAGGCCGATAAAGACTATCCATCAGGCAAAGAAATTACAGTTTATGTGAACCCTGATAACCCATATGACGCAGTCCTTGAAACTGGTTTTTCAGGTGTCGATTTTGCAGTTTGCTGCATTTTACCATTCCCGCTGATTGGAGTTGCACTGTTAGTTGGTATGCTCCGAACTACATTTGGAACCGTTTCTTCTTTCTTTAACAAACAACAGTGAACGAAAAGAGATACATTCTTCTTCACTCTGAGTTTGATACATCGAAAGAGAAGTTGCGACCGTCTTCTCGATGTCACTCCATTTTTGAACTGAGTTAAGCCAAAATAAGGGAGATGGTGTCCTTCGGGTATGGCGAAAATCAATTTTGATGAAAAGTTAACCAAGTTTTCAGACCACTGGTCGCCACGTGTTATTGCTGAAATGAACGACTATCAGTTTAAGCTGGTCAAAATAAAAGGCGAATTTGTATGGCACAATCATGCAGACACCGATGAAGTGTTCATCGTCGTCAAAGGTTCGATGAACATTGAGATGGAGCATGAAACCATCACGCTCAACGAGGGTGAGATGTATGTTGTACCGAAAGGTATCTCGCACAAACCGTTTGCAAAAAACGAGTGCCACATCATGTTGGTCGAGCCACGTAGCGTCATCAATACTGGCGAGCAAGCAGGCGAACTCACGGCAGAAAACGATGTTTGGGTGTGAGGCAATGAGTGAGTCGCTGATCGATGAAGACATTCGAAAAGCTAGAACATTACCTTCACGATTCTACACCGGTCATGAAGAGTTCAATCTTCTGAAAAGCGTTTTCTCCGGATGGCAATTTGCTGCGCATCACTCGGAATTAAAGAGCCATACCATTCAACCACTCGAACATATTGAGGCCATCAATGGAGAATCAATGGTCTTGGTCCAAGGTGATGAAACGCGATGTATGTCAAACGTCTGTACTCATCGGGGTATGCGCTTAGCACTTGAACCGTGTACCAAGAAATCTCTCCAATGCCGCTATCATGGACGTACCTTCAATTTGGATGGAAGCTTTCGACATATGGCTGAATTTGAACAGGTCTACAACTTCCCAGATGAAGGTGATGACCTGCCGCAATTCCCACTCAAGCAGTGGAGGGGGATGTTCTTCACTGCTCAGGGTGAAGCAATCGACTTGCCTTGGGATATGCTAGAAGAGCGCCTCGGATTTCTCAATCCTGAATCATTCACACACGATGAAAACCGAGACCGTGACCACAGTGTGGATGCGAATTGGTTGCTCTATGTCGATAATTTCCTAGAAGGATTCCACATTCCTTATGTTCATCCAGAACTCAATCAAGCACTCGATTCTTCAGGTTACGTCACCGAGACCTTTGACGGTGGTGTGTTGCAAATCGGTAAGGCCATGAAGGGTGATGTCAAGTTCGATTTGCCTGCAGGTCATCCCGATGAAGGCCAAGATATTGCAGCCTACTATCTGTGGCTCTTCCCCAACATGATGTTCAATTTCTATCCCTGGGGATTGTCGCTCAATATTGTCGTTCCAGTCTCACATAACAAGTGTAGGATTCTCTATCGCGGTTACGTCAGTGATGCTCAATTAGCCAATCAAGGTGCAGGTTCAGTATTGGACACAGTCGAACACCAGGACCAGTGGGTGATTGAACAGGTGCAAAGGGGCATGGCATCATCTGTATACGAACGAGGACGTTATTCGCCGACAAAAGAGCAAGGTGTGCATCACTTTCACCGCATGCTGACTCGTTTGATTCACTTTGAAAATCGGGAATCAGTAGTCGAAAACTGACTTGGTCCAGTGAATCTGAACCCGCATCTGGAGAAGTATCTGCGTCTGCGTCCTCGCCATAACCTCTTCAAAACGAGCGAGGTAGTAAAAAGAACAGCTTGATACGTCAAGCAACTTTTTCATAGTGCTGGTTAGGTTGGGTACATCAAAATGCAGGTCAAAAAAAGCAATAATGGAATTTGTGTCCATTTACTGATTCTTAAGATAATCTTCGCCGTACCATGCCCATTGGTCCATAGTCCATCCTGCAGGCAACCCCTCGGGAGGAAGCGGCGGTGCACTCGGAGTTAGTTGAGCAATTGGGGGGAGTATCAATGGTTGACTCAATTTTGGAGTGTTGGAGCGTCGACGACTTACGGTAAACATTCCAAGAAGAAGTGATACTATGACAACAATCGAAATGATTGTTATGATGTTTCCTTTACTCGACGAATCAGCCGCAAGATACCGCTCTGCGTCGGCGGGGAAAGAGTCTCCTTCATCGGACCATCCATCACCATCAGTGTCTACGCAGCCAATTCGGTCTCTGGTAGAGCTTCCCTTCTCCTCCGGGCAATCATCTGAAATGTTGGTGCCTACTTGGTCTGGATAACCGTCATCGTCGATGTCCGACCAGAATCGGTCATCTTCTGCAAAGGCGTCGAGATAGTCATCCCACCCGTCTTCATCGGAATCCGGACAACCAAGTCTCTCTTGCGATGAAAGGCCGAAAATACCGGGACAATCGTCTGCAAGATTACCTAGCGGAGAATCACCGTATCCATCCATATCATCATCCGCATATTGGGTTGAATCGTTGTCAAAAGCATCACCCTCATCGGACCATCCATCACCGTCTGAATCTAAGCAGCCAAATCGGTCTTGTATTGAAGTACCGAAAACCAACGGGCAAACATCTGCTTCAAACCCGTTAGGAGAGTCGCCGAAATTATCTCCATCTTGGTCAGCATGTTGGCTGCGAATGGAAGCAAAAGCATCAGCTCCGTCAGCTATGCCCCAATTGGAGTCTGGGTTCGACCATCCGTCTTTATCCGAATCATCACAGCCGTTGCGGTCTTCAAACGAAAGGCCAGGCACGTTCGGGCATGAATCACCGTCTACGCCGTCTGTCTCGTCACCAAAGCCATCTGCATCCGAATCAGCCCACTGGGTAGATTCTGTCGGAAAAACATCGACACTGTCGGCGTATCCGTCTTGGTCAGTATCTAAACACCCTAGAAGAAGTCCGAGAGAACTACTACCCGAACTTTCTGGGCAGTCATCAACAGCGTCTTGTATTCCGTCATTGTCGTCGTCGAGATCTTCGGTTGCATCTTCGCAACCGTCTTGGTCAGCGTCGTTCGCTGCGATTGAAGAGAACGTCGGAGCGCTCATTGGGCATTCATCGACTTGAGTAGTAGATACAGAGCACGCCCATACATTGTTGGTCGTTTGTCCGTCACAGATTCGGTCATCATCATCATCAAGGTCTTCGCCAGCATCTCTGCAGCCGTCCATGTCATAATCTGTGGCCGAGGTTGAAGCCCATTCGAGGTCTCCAGTAGGGCATCGGTCAACATCATCAACGACCATATCATTGTCGTCGTCGATATCTTCTGTCAAATCGGCGCAACCGTCCATGTCATGGTCGGTGAGAGGAGAGGAGACCCATGAGAGGTTGCCGAGTTGACAATCATCATCATCATCCAAAACTGAATCGTTGTCATCGTCTTCATCACATACATCTCCCTTGGCATCTCCGTCGTAATTGGTTTGGGCAGCATTTGGTACGAATGGACAATTGTCGATTTCATTACCAATACCGTCGCCGTCTTCATCATTCAAGGGATCAATCCGCACGACCTCGTCTTGTCCATTGTCGACATAGTAGAGGTGGCCGTCTGGTCCGATTTCAAGGCCCATAATAGAAGTAGCACTTGTTTGGATAGAGTCAGCTTCGGCTACACCTTTGCCGTCAGAGTCCAGTTCATACGCTGTGATTTTACCGTCTCCATATGTCGAAACGAACAATTGATTTCCTTCAAGTGCTATTCCCGAAGGGCGATTAAGTCCAGTGTCGAGAATGCCCCACTCAATTCCAGTGATTTCAGAGTATTCTGCTAATGGCTCTAGACGTGAAGGGTCGTTCATTATGTCCTCAGTTTGGTAGCTTGCATCATCGGTGTTGACCCATAGAACCCTGTTCGCTCCTGCGTCAGCAATGTAAAGAATACCTGAACTTTTGTCCATAACCATGTGTCCTGGTATTCCATACGAATGCGTAAGAGTAATGTCAGCATATCGGCGAATAATTGCGTCAGAATGGTCTTCCTCACCAGTATCATGGTCTTGCTGGAAGTCGTATCGAACCAATTCACCATAGTGGCCATCATTGTACCAGTAGACGTTGTCATAGTCATGAGCGATACCAACTCCGTACGGCGATTCATGATTCATGTCAATGTGGCTTCCAAGAAGCCCATTGCCGTTATTTTGATTTTCGATAGCAAAATGATTCAACGATGAAGGCCAGAGGGTTGGCCCCATGAAAAAATTCTGTTGTATTTGGCCACAGAAGGTGTTCCCAGTTTCTTGAGCAGAACCCCATTGCCAATCGAATTCAGGATGGTATGCGCCAAATGCGATTGAACTGACTTCTTCAAGGAAATGATTCCTATTGGAATCTTGACGATTTTCAGAATACTGTGTTTCAAGTCCGGTGTCATGGACAATGGTAATGCTATCTGTAGCACGGTTTGCAATCCACAGTTCGTTTGCGCGACCCGGATGGAATTCTAAATCTCGAGGATCATCCAAGTCATCTGATGCATCAGCGATTACCACCTCGTTAAACACTACTCCAAATTGCTCAACATCTGCGACATCCCTAGATTCAACTGCATGAGAAGGTATTGCAAACAGGAGGATACTCAGTAGCATGAGGGTCAAAAGCCTGTTCATGATTGACCCAAATTCCAATACTCTTTGATACCTTGCTTTAGAAACATCATCACTAAGACGCATTTTTGGACAACATCCAACCTTTTGATTTCACACGACCTCCGTTGTTTGAATCATTATATGTTCTTCTCCCTCTTTTCACTGAGAAAGAGTCGTTTTCCGACCTTATTGAGTGCAATCACAATTCAGAAATCTTCCAAGATGATATTTTACATCACCAGTCCATGTATGGCCTTTGTCCACACAAAACTGCTTTACGATTTTTTTGTGGCTCGTTTAGAACGCCTTGAAAGTCGGTTGAGTTCGGGGAAAATGCTAACCAAGATGGTTCTGATTTTTGCATATCTCAAATTACTCTTCAATAATAATCGCAAGGCCTTCGCCCGCCTTCTAGGCACTAGTCTTTTCCCAAATACTTCACGTGAAGTGATTACGGCGTTGCTTAGTGTACTTTGGATGAAATGATTGAGGGCCCGAGAAGTGCTTGATTTTTCACGCACCACCTCGTGTGCCAGCAAACCGATTGCAACGGAGAATAGGGAGTCCACATGCTTGCGGGTTTTTTGTTCCGTCATCGTTGAGCCTGGCCTCAATCTTCTGTGGAAAAAACGATTCGGAAGGCAGATTGCAGTCGCATCATTTTTGTCAATAAGGAGACGGGTTGTGAAGAGATTATCCTCATAAATAATGCCAGGTTGAAACCGAAGTTCTCGGAAGGTATCAAATTTGTACATGTAAAGACATGGTGAAACGAGGTAATCGACATTGCTAATGAAGCTTGAAAATAACTCTCTAGTGCCGAATTTCGTGTTGGTGACTGACGATGACCTGGTGTAATCAAATTTTCGAACTTCTCCTTCAGACATTCCATCAGCAAAGGCTGATGCATTAAACATGACAAGGTCCGTATCATATTCCTGAATGGCTTTCAAACACAATTCAATGGTATCCTTTTCAATCCAGTCATCGCCATCAAGAAAGATAATGTAATTTCCAGATGCGACTTCAAGACCCGTATTTCGGGCAGCAGATTGTCCACGGTTTTCGGTTTGAATGGCTAGAATCTGATTATGCAGTTTTTGATAGTTGGAAATGATTTCAGCAGTACCGTCGGTTGAACCGTCGTCAATAATGATGATTTCCTTTTCTAGATGGCTTTGATTGATAGCTGAATCAAGACACTCGGTCAAATATTTTTCAACATTATAGACCGGGATAATAATGCTCACTTTGCAATGCTGAAGGTCCATCATATCCAAATGGAACCAGAGGGTTCGTGCGTGTAAATCTTTTTGTCAAGATGCCATGATACTGGTAAAGGTTGGATAATTAGGGCCTTCATGGTGAAATTTGTTAACACTCATTGAGTCTTCTAAACAGCAAAGGAATATGCTGGATATGGAGTCGTAACTGGGAACTACCTTGAGCAACGTGTAAAGATGGGGCGTAGGAGGCCGATTGCTTCTTTAATGATGGGGGCCGCCTTAACTGTATGACAGAAAGCGGTGAATCGGGTTCTATTTTCAAAAAATGGGCTATGCGACAATACTGGAGGATGCAACAATCCCAGGCTGTTGTCAGTTTGTTGCTATGGGGTACAACCATCACCCTGTTGGTTTGGCCTTTGATTGAATGGAGATTTTCAGCGGGATGTGAGACCGAACCATGCTTTTCGGATGAAATTTTTGGGATTTCAAGCACTTATTTCGCCCTGGCAGCCATCTTCTTCACGGTAATGTTCTCTGTTCTTATGATTGGATTTCTCTACGACCAAGTCTTCTCATTATGGACTGAGTGGAGGAGCGTAGATATGGAACGTAATCCCTTCGCAACTTATGCTCTTTCTCCAACTTTATTGATGTCCATTGCACTTCAGGCCGAGACGCTGAAACGAGTTGCAGATGGAGATGAAGAGATGGTCAAACAAGCAAATTGGTATCTTAAGTGGTGTGAGAATTATACGGAAGGCGAAATGTTCGCTCGTGCAGTTCAACATTGGGACAAGGACATGGGAGAGACTCCAACATTTTGGTTCACGAGCGACGAAGCGATGCAGCGAGCACGGGAAATTTCGTTTGAAGATGAATCTTGATGTTTTTTGTCCAAACATTTTGTCAACCTCTTTGGTTTTACGAAATAATCATCTAAATCATTGGAAAAGAATCTAAGGCTATGACCTGTAGTGAAGGTCATGAACCTTTCATCAGCATCACAGTGGGCTGAATTATTGGATTATTTACAATCCTTGGTGCGGCGGTATACTCGTGGTATCAGATTAAGGAATTGAAGAAATCAAGACAAAGCGCAGCCGCATTATCATTATCTGAATTATTTCAATCACCAGCCTTCGCCGCTGGATTATCACTCCTAACTTCTCTGCCTAGAGATCTAGATAATTTTGAAGATTTCAGAGAATTTCATGGCGAAAAATGCCTGAAGCTTTCTCAGTTATGACTACTTGGGAGAGCCTTGGGGCGTTGGTTTATCGGGGAGATTTGCATAGTTGGTTTTTCCAAGGGCTTGCAGTGGGTCGTGTTAGACCGTAGCGTTGTGAAGTGGCCCACTGTGAGCCCTTGTAAACAGGTAGATTGTACACAAGGGTGTTTAGCATAACCCTCGTGAACATAAGTAAATCACTTATTCACTTCAATAGTTCAACCAAGTTAATAGAAATCAGAGTGGCCAATGGAGTAGTTCCTTTGTGGCAATGCAGTGACTGCAACCGGCTAATATTTTATTTAGGATATTCTTTGTTAATCCATACCATGGTTCTCACCCAGTGTCCATATTGTAGCCTAGAGGTGGAATCGGATGATGGGGTATTCTACTATGCCTGCCCGCATTGTGGGAAAGAATTGAGAGATATTGATGAAGAGAATGATGGTGGGTGGTTTGTTCCTTGGTTCCTTTTGGTATCTTTTCTTGGGGTTATTATTTTTGATTCTTTGATGGACCCTGATATGTTTACAAAGGACGAATCATTTTGGGATAGTCTATTCGGGTTATTCATTAACGATATGTCCTTTGGATATTGGGACTTCATTCTAATAGTCATCATGTTCTTCATTGTTCTCCTTGGGGGAGCGTTCCTAGCGTTCATAGAATTCTTACCTGAAGTTGAACCGGAGGATGGAATGCAGCTTGATGATGATGTGAAACACACAGACACAGAAACTCGGGATAGAGATGAGGTAATTGATGAGGAAAATGATCATAACAGACCAACTTGGTTAGACTGGGCAGCGTCAAGAATCTACCTGCAGGTTGGAGTTTTAATTTACTTGTACCCTGTAACGTTGTTGTTTCCTAACTTCCTCGGCATATTCTTTGTATGTTTGCCTGTACCTTTCATAAGTTGGGAACACCAACGCCGAAGTCGATACTGGAAAGAGCGAAAGGAGCATGCTCGGCGAGTATTGGCAAGTGTCGGTCATGACGGAGATGGCAATACAGTATCGTCGCTTTCATACTACATTGTGATGGAGGACGGTTCAACGCCGCTCAACGATAAATTCCATGATTGGAATTTACCCCCAGGAATACTGCTGCTTGGCTCATTGATCTTCATCTTCTTCGGTATGTTGACGAACGACGGTGCGGGAAGTAACCTTTCAACTCTGGAGTTTGCTTTATTTTGGGTGGTCAGTCTTTCCGTGCTTTTGATTACAACATTTATCGATATAAGCCACCTTATCCACTGGCTTTGGCCTCCGACACATATCGACGATTCCTGGCTTAGGCCTTGGGAATGGTTCCGTCCTGGCCAAGATATTCACGAACATGTTGTGAAAGTAAGGGTAGGTATTGCAGCAGGAATCGCATTAATAGCAGTAATATCCTTTGGTTGGCCCGCTTTGCTTGTTGTAGGAATTGTGTTGATTATCTATGCTACATCAAGACGGGCGAATGGATAGGCGGACGGAAATCCCTTGTATTTGCAAAATTCGTTTACATGGATATTATGGACAAATTCTAGGAGATTTGATTCCTCGAATTCAAACTGAGCGAAGCATTCTTGCTCCGCCGTTAGGCCGGTTGAAGGTCATCCCAGTGAAAGCCGAACACCTGGCGAAGTGCGTCCGAACGCTGAACTGCGGTGTGTTTCACTCGATAAGCGAAATGTTGGCCTTGAACATGATGACCGTGACGTCCACGGTAATCTCTTCGTCTGTGTCTTGGCTAATCGGGTCGACAAAACCAAGCGGGGTATTCACGTCAAGTTCGAGGTCTACGGAGAGCGTACCAACTCCCCAGCCCGTTTCGGTCCAGGGTTGTAACGCCTGAAATTCGTTAACCGCTAAGATAGTGGTGGATTGTCCATCAAAATTCGGGTAAACCCGCAAATGGAGGTCGATTGGCATGCAACTGCTATCTTGGCCGGAGAGGTTGCTGACCGGGTCACTCCATTGCGCTGTCAAGTCGTTTTCGATGATGTCCCCTGCGACGGAATCGCACTGCACGGAGACGGCTTCTTCTTCTTCCGACGTGATGACAATGTCGATGGAACCGATGGCGAATCCCTCGGGAATGCTGATTTCTGATAAGTCGAATTGCAGGTTCCTTATCTCGTCATCTTGGAGGGTTTCAACGGCCTGCATGGTGTGAGTTTGGGTATCAAAAGAGAGGGCCCATTCAGGGTTACTCGAGGCGAATTCATCGGTGGCCTGCAGGTCGCCGACAAAGTCGACCATGGTAACCGACATTATCACTACCGTCACGAGCAACGCTACGGCAGTCGGGACGCGCGATTCTTGGGTTATCAGCAAACTGCGCATCTGTGGCGGTTCATCCATACTCATCCCCCCAACACCCCCAAACCGGTAAAGAGCAGTGAAATGATGAGAATGAACACCGTCACTCCACCGAACACGATGTTGAAAAGACGAGGAGAGGCTGCACTATCATCCATTTCCGGACGTGTGAAGTCAGGCACGGTCTCTTTGATGGAAGCTGAATCGTCGATGAGGCTGTTCACGATACGCTCCTCCCAGCCGATGAAGACGCCCACCACGATGGCCAGGGCAGCCGAGGAAATCATGTCGGGAATGGGGAGGAAGGACTGGATGAGTTCCAAGATGGTCGAAGACACGATCAACAACATCAAGATGACAATGATGCGAATTAGCCATCGGTTTTCATCGCGCTTGGTGTCGACGATGTCGTAGTGTAAGAGGATGAACATGAACAAAATCGGAGTGTAAAGGTACACAAGGGCCTCGGACGTGAAGTCGTACCAAATGCTGTAGGCCGCAGGGAAGGATTCACACTGCGTTTCGTAGCAGCTGCGCACCACATCAAGCACAGCCACATCCGCCAAACCTGCAATGAATCCGATGATGAACATGACAAAAGTAAGCACGCCGAAGGGCGAAAGGCCCACCTTGAATGAACGCCAAGATTCGCCGGCGAACAGCACAAGCATGGCCGTTGCGCCCAAGGTCAATCGTACACTCATGCCGCCCCACGCAGCGCCGGAGATACTCAATCCGTTCTGGATGGATTGACGCTGGAAGAACAGGTCGTTGATTGACAGCACCTGTGACAGCCAATACGTCATGGTCTCGCCGTGGATGCCTATGAGCAGCAAGCCAACGACAACCGAAATTTTCCGCAAGCGTTCGTCACTGTCACGTACTTCAGTAACGACGAACCGAAGGTACATCGAAATGAGGACCACATACCCAGGAATAAAGAGGAAATTCTCCACCTGGAAATGCTTGAAGTCGGTCATAAGGTGAATGGCGGTCAAGACTCCAGTAGTGATACACACGCCTGCCAACAGGAACCAGAGGTCCCAGTCCCTGTTGATGAGACGGAAAGGGAAGAAGAATGGAAGAAGAGCCATCAGCATGTAAGAAGCGGATATTAGGAGGTTCTTGGCAGTAAACGCAAACGTGCCCCCAACCTTCTCTCTGTTGACGGCCGAGAAATCTGCCAGAGCGCCGTAACGGAATTCAAGCACGGACGTCATTATGTAACTGAGACCGAGGAACACCAAAATCCACCCCAAGATGCAGCCAACAATCCGGTTGTTGGCCGACGTTCCAGGACTTCTCGCAAGGATGGACAAGGTTGCGACTCCAAGCACGAGGTCCACGACCGCAGCGATGGGAACCATGGATTGGATTTCCACCATGGTTTAAGTTTCGGCCTCCAACACATAACCGTTGCGTTGTATAGGATTACAAGAGAACCCCTTAGCGACGTATACATCGCCGTCGGCACCCATTGAAAGTACGGGTTTCGCAAGGGGACCCCTTTAGTTCGTATACGGGTACATGGGTACCCTTCCAAACATAAAATTCCTAAAGGGTTCAATACATATACTATCAAGGACTAGGGTGTATGAGGAACTAATTTCTTAAGTAAATTAAGACGTTATCAACACTATGAGTGGGTGAACTATGATTATCAAATGTAAATGTGGTAAATCGTTGACAGATGACCTAGAGGAAACCTCACCTGGAAAAGGAATAACAATACTTCCTGATTCTGAAGTTTATGATAACCCTGTTACTAACGAAAGAGAGTTGGGTGAAATAGAAACGCAAACATTTGTTAAAAACGGTATTTTTTACTATAAACCTGAAGAGTTTCTTATAATTCGTGATGAATCACTTTATTATGGCGAGGAATTGCCTACATTAACGATGGATTTCTTGACTAAATTAGGGACATTGGTAACCTCTAAAGTCGACAAAATACCAGAAGGATTTGTTGTTTCAGCGGATAGTGTAATCTCTGGTTTTATTCCGGAATGGCATGGAAATGGAAATGGCGGATGTTGTAATTGGAGTAATTTACGCTTTGATTGCGAGTGTGGAAATGTTCTTGGGTTATTACAACTGGATTGTTATCAAAAACGTTCAGTGACATTTTTTAGAGAAAATACGGAACTAGTGAATTCATGAATTCAAAGAATATGTTTCAATGCTTAGACTAGGCATACCGTTCCGAATACCGATAATAGCATGGGCCCCCTTGCAATTCAAAGCATACTACTCGCGTGCCGGGTCAAGAATTATACTGTCCTTATCTCCGCTTAGAAATATGGTCGAGGTTGAGTGCCCATTATGCGCCGAGACTGTCGAATTGGATTACGAAGAAGAAGCATATGTGTGTCCATACTGTGAAGATGAATTTGAATGGAAACCCGATGAAAAGAGGCAGGTTCGATTCATTGTGAACGAGAATGAAGAAGATTCTGCATCGCTTAAATGGATGATTTACTTTCTTACAGCATTGGCATTAATTTTAACAATCATGTTATTAGGCACAGAAGATACAATAGAAACCTGTTTGGTCTGGATTATATTGGTCCCATACCTAATTTTTTCCTAACTGTTATTTTGAAGTCAAGTGATTTAGTGAAGTGGATAAATGAATTCATATGTTCACGAGGGCGTCACCATAACACCCATGTGTTCAAAATTGGTGTTCACAAGGGTTTCCAGTGGGTCATATACAACGCTAGCGTTCAACACGGCCCACTGCAACCCCATCTAACCGGTTTTGAGAGTTGGATGGGTAGCGACACGACTGGCGTTTCACCAACTGTATTCTTTCTGAAAAGCAAGTTTATCTCTATCCTCCGGAGGTAATTTCTTATGTACTGAACGCTTAGGTTTTTTATGGAAGAAAATGAAGAGATGGGTGTTCGCTTATCAACAATTATGAAATTAACTGGCTTTCTTCCAATAATGATTGGTACAACATTTCTTTTATCGCCAAGAACGGCAATAGCAGTCGGACCTGAACTTACAGAATACGGTGTATTTGTCAGTAGGTATGTTGGTGTTTTTGCAATTTTTATTGGGTTAACACAATGGTTCGTTTCTATTTATGTTAAGGAAAACCTGCACATTTTCGGACGTTTGTTTGCAGCCGGCCTCTCTTCGACCGTGTTTTTGGAGATTTATGGTTGGACATCAGGTCTTATAGAATTTGAATTAAAGTTCTTATTCGCTACTATGATTCCCGTTTTTGCGACTTTGGTATTGCTGCTGTATTCAATCACTCCTGAACAATCAGGAACGGTTGACAAGAGCGAAGAGAAATAACGAACTTCGCCAAACTCCTCCGTATTTCTCCACTCGATACGAAGAGAGTGACTCGTCATTGCGACGGCTTAAAATTCACGAAAGAGAAAGGGTATCCTTGAAAGGGTCAAGCCGGTGGCATTTGCATGGACGAGTGGCCTGTTCAGTGTTTCAAAGCCTACGATATTCGCGGTCTTGCTTACGGTGATGGAACGGGCGAACTGACTCCAGCTTTTGCGTATCGACTCGGCCGTGCTATGGCGTCATACCTTCAATGCGATACATTTGCAGTTGGTCGTGACATTCGTCATTCTTCTCCTGCATTGGCCAATGAACTGATGCGAGGTTTAGTTGATGGAGGCGTCACTGTTTCCGATTTAGGGATTGTATCAACCGGTTGTGTCTATCACGCCTGTTGGACGTTACCTGTTGATGGAGGCGTTATGGTGACGGCGAGTCACTTAGCCATGCCAACCTACAATGGATTCAAAATGTGCAGAGGAACTCTACCGCTTGCAGGTGAAGAAATTCAAGAATTGAAAGACGTCTTTTTGGAAGGGAACTTCAGAGAAGGAACCGGCACGATTGTCGATACACCGCACTTGGAAACCTATCTCGATGCCATCATCGAATCAACCGGCCCTATCGCTCGACCCGTCAAAGTTGCAGTAGACTGTGGAAATGCAGTTCCTGGACCTGCAATGACTGCTTTACTTGACCGCATGGGTTGTGAACATGTTGACCTGTATTGCGATTGGGATGCAGATGAACCAAATCACGGAGCCGACCCCACGCGTCCCAAGAATATGGTGGACTTAGGAAAAGCCGTCGTTGAACATGGTTGTGAATTTGGCCTTGGTGCTGATGGTGATGGAGATCGAATAGGCGCAGTTGATGAGGCTGGTCGATTCATCTATCCTGACCGATTGATTGCGTTGCTTGCTGACGATGTTGTTGGCACTGAGGAGGGAAAAGACCTGCTGATTTACGATGTCAAGTGTTCGATGAACGTCGAAAAGGCGATTGTTACTGCTGGTGGCCGACCGA
>MDTC01168242.1_pt1 | contig 83388 bp, 41 predicted proteins | sample 811181 | NCBI WGS metagenome assembly MDTC01 (sample SAMN05326644, study PRJNA326480) | marine metagenome | isolation source: seawater | place: Pacific Ocean: North | collected 2011
TCAGAAATACGAGTTTGACGAAGAAATACAAGCATTTAGATTAGACAGAATATTAAAATCTGCTATGCGGTATCCTGCAAACTATGGATTTATTCCATCAACATTAGGTGAAGACGGAGATCCAATTGATATGCTTACATATAATTGGACACCAATGACAATGGGTTGTGTAGTAAGATGCCATGTTGTAGGTGTTCTTGAAATGGAAGATAACGGAGAAATGGATTGGAAAGTAATCGGAAGACCAGTAACTTCATACAAAAAAAGTATTACGGATATTCATAATATCAACGAATCATTTTTAGAAATGGCAAAAAACTTTTTTCAACACTATAAAGATTTAGAAGATGAAAAAGTAAAAATTGGCAACTGGTTGCCAAAAGATAAAGCAATAGAAATTATTCAGCAAAGTATTACTAGATATAACGATAATAAAAATATTTAATATATATTTATTGTTATGAACATATCACCTGCGACAGGTAAAAGACGAGGAAGTAGTGGATTTATTCGTCCTGAATTTTATGCCAAAGACAAAGCATACAAAGGAAACGTCTGTGAAAAAACCACCGGATACACTCTTTCAGAATATGCAGATAATATTGAGGAAATGCTTACCAGTGGAGATTATCGTTTATTTTACAAACACTTTTATTACGCCGATGCAAACAAAAGCCTTAAATTTAGAACCGATGGTGCTGATGACGAGTACATCATAAATAAAAAAGAATTTTTAGAAACGGAGTAAAATCATGCAAACGGCTGACGATGGAAGAAATCAAAATAAAAATCCTGCATTTGGAGGAATTTTGATAAAGTGTAAAAATAAAGTTTTGCTGTGCAAACGCCGTGAAGATATTCCAAATACTGCTTTACCTGATTATTGGAGTGTACCAGCGGGTTATGTTGAACCGCATGAAGAAATCAAGCAAGCTGCAATTCGTGAAACTTTGGAAGAAACTAAAATCGAGTTAGAGGATACAGTTGTAAAATTTTTAGCTGCATGGCCAGCACATGGTGGTGGTATATTTTATGACTATGTTGCTGAAATTGAGCAAGAAGTTGAACCAGTTATTGATGAAGAACACTCTGATTGGGGATATTTTACAAAAAATGAAATTCCAACTCCTATTACAGATGAACTTCGTAATGATATTTTGAGTGTGTTGGATTAATTCATGAAATTAAACGGCCAAGATTATCTGACTAAATACACCGTAAAGCGTAGATTAGATGATATAATATTAATTTTAAAACAAGATGGGTGGAAGCAAATAGATTCATCGTTTAAAAATTACGTAAATAGCACTCATGCGAGCAAAGTAGCAACTCAAATTTTAAAGTTTTATGAGAAGTTTAATGAACTTTTTCAAAATCAAAAATTCGTTAGTTACAACGAAGTAATTGAGATTGCGAATGAAAATAAACACGACCCCAAAAAAGAATCAGTAAAATTATTTTCACAAGGTGCATACGGTACTATTATTTTAGCAGATGTAAATTCTGTGGAAAGATATGTATTTAATAAGTGTATCGATTATTTCATTGAAAATGTTTTAATTAAAATAAAATAGAAATCTGTTGCTATCATCTCAACTAAATACTGAAATGAAGTATATTTATTATAGATATGAGATATGTTGCAGAAACTAGGCTGAATGCAGATTTAGGTGATCTTCAAAAGATTTTCCCTTTTAAACAGATTCAGTTAATCAATGATGATGTTTTTTCTTTTGATCTTTCGGTCGAAGATTCAAATTACATTGATAAGTTAATTGATAACTCTGCTATATTAAGAGTTTATACAGAAGAAAGTTACAGAAAATTAAACAAAAATGTATCATTAAGTCAAATGAGCTCATCATTTAAATTAATTTGGTACGGAAGATGTGATAAATTTGTATTAGAAAATGGTGACTCTTTGATTCTTTCTGAACATAAGGATGTATTACTAGAAGTTTGGAAACCAAATCCAAGTGCAAATAATTTTATATCGTGGAATTCAAAGATGCACGATTCTATTCAGCAACCATTTTCAAATATTCGTGAAGGAAATTTGTTTTTGATAAAACTAAACAAAAATACTACTCTTGAAATAAACGGACTAACGGATACAAATCAGACAGAGGTTTTAGGAATTAGTAATTGTGGTTTTGATACTGAAGATTACAAATCAGAACTAAAAAATGAATATAATTTGATATGGCACGGTGCGTGTGAATCTAATGCAGAAGAAATAATTGATTTAGTTTCACTGCCAAATATTATAGAGGTTTATCAATTCTCCGAAAAAGGTTATTCAATAAACGGTGTTTACTACGTAAATGATTCAAGTAAGTCAACAATCACAAAATTAAAATTTGGAAACGGATATCTTGTAAAATTAAAGAAAAATACAACACAAATAATAAATGGATGTGTGGTAAGTGAACACATTAATGTAAATTCGAGTTCAACGACCCAACCACCAAGATTATCAGATTGTAGTATAAAAACAGAGAACACTCCAACTCCTGAGTTTACACCTTCACCGATAGAAACTCCGACTCCTGAGTTTACACCGAAATCTGAAATAACACCTTCTCCTGTTACAACACCTACTCCCAAAACAACACCTTCTCCGGTAGAAACACCGACACCTGAACCGACACCAACACCATTAAATTTAGACTGTTGCACAAACGGAATGATTTCGTCAGAAATAAAAGAAGGAATCGGAGAAGATAAAAATTATATTTCAGTAATCGGAAATCCAGATGGAAGATTATGTTGGAACGAAATTACAGAATCATCTCACGTTCAACAATATAAAGTTTCACTCGGCAACAATTACGAAAATGGTGGATTGAGTATATCAGTTTATGGTAATATAGATGATACTGAGTTTAGGTTTAAGGCAAAATCGGGTGGATGTTATGGTGGAGTTTTAAGTAATATTAATTCAGTAAATATATTTTCATCTATTGATATATCAGATTTTACTCCTACACCAACACCAATTTCTGAACCTACTCCAACACCCGAATTAATTAAAAATTGTTGCGAAGGTGATGTAGGTATTGTAATAACCAAAGGAATGTCTGATTCAACAAGCCCAACAGGTCCAAGTGGTATCACAATTTCAGGATTCGAAGAAGGGGGGATATTGTGTGTAGGAAATATAACTAGTGAATACGAACCTACAAGTTGTGTATTCAAATCAAATGACGATTCATTTGGTGGATTAATTACATTATCATTTAAATTAGTAGAAAATAATATTATATACACATCAGCAAATGGAAAATGTTATATGGGAACAATTGAGAATACAATATCAGAACCTCAAATTTTAACGGAAGTATAAAAATGGCAAAATTAAATCAAAATTTAGATAATTTAACATTCCACCAAGGGTGGTATGGAATATGTTCGGAGACAGAAGAAGATTGTGCAGACTTTGACTTATTGCAAAGCAGTGGAACGACTGCTGTAAAACTTTATTCACAAATTCATGCGATTTACGAAGTAAGAACTGACTCTTTTGGTCAAATGTCATACAATGGAAATATTGCTGATGGTGAAATGTTGGAATATCAACAAATTAAAAAATTAGAGTGTGGTCATTCATATTTGATAATCTTAAAAAAAGGTGACGGATTTTTAGAAGTTGAAAATTTTGTTTCTGCGAACACTGAAAGTTCAAGTTATCGTGTGGTAAGTTCGTGCGAAGTAGAAAGTGATGTTACACCTACACCAAAGGTAATAGTACCCACTCCTACTCCTGAACAACAAAAAGAATATACTCAATTCGGTCAGAATATTTCAACCAAATCTGAGTCTCTTGCACTTAATAATTTAGGAAATATATTAGCAATTGGAGATCCAGAAAACGATTTAGTAAAAATATATCAATATACTAATGGACAGTGGATACAAAAAGGATCATCTATTACTGCTGAGACACTCGGTGACGCAAGTGGTCATAGCATTGATTTATGTCCGTCTGGTAACAACATAATCATCGGAGCACCATTAAACGATGGAACCAGCATCGACGAAGATCATGATGCAGGTCATATTAGAGTATATTCGTTTACGAACGGTGATTGGCAACAAAAAGGTGAAGATATTGAAGGTTTGTCAGAAGGTGATGTAAGTGGTGTATCAGTTGCAATATCCAATAATGCAGATGTAATAGCAGTAGGTGCATCAGAGTTTTTCAGAAAAGGCACAGGATCAGTAAATGTATATAAATGGATAAATGACACATGGGTAATAGATGGAGGATTTACAGGTGAAACAGCATCAGATGCGTTTGGGATATCAATTTCACTGAGTGAAGACGGAACACGATTAGCAGTTTCTGCGGTACAAGCAAACGATAAAGCAGGAATAGTTTATATCTATAATTTTAACGGTACGCAATGGATCAAAGTAAAAGAATTAAAAAGATCAAAATCAGAAAGTTATTTTGGTAATGCTTTATCATTTAGTGCAGACGGAACAAAATTACTTGTTGGAGAACCTGGTAGAAATCACGGAATAGCTACAGTATTTGTTAATATTGACAACGATTGGATTCAACGAGGAAGTAGAATCCAAGGATTACCCTCGGATGGAGGTGGATTTGCGTCTGGTTGTAAAATGAGCGGTGATGGAGATAAACTAATATTAAATTCTGTGTATTATGATTCAGATGAAAATGCACAAGATATAGGTCGCATAAAAATATACGAATGGATTCAAAATGATTATGTAGAAACCGCAATAAAATACGGCACACAAAGCGGTGACTTTTATGGAAAAACCTGTGCAATAAATTTTGACGGAAGCATTTTCGCAACAGGAAATGTCGATTTCCTTGTTCAAGCATTCAAGTTGGTAAATTCAGATAGTATTGAGACACCAACTCCAATTCAACCTACACCAACTCCAACTGAAACTTTAACTCCTACACCGGAACGAACACCAACACCAACTGAAACACCTACTCAAACACCAACTCCAGTTTGCACTGAAATAAAACAACCAGTAAGTGCAAGTGCATCATCCGAAGCAAATGATGATTGGGTAGCATTGAAAGTAATTGATGGAGAAAACAACATTGGTTGGTCATCTGATAGTCATGTTTCTGAAACAGGTGAGGAATGGATTGAAGTGGATTTAGGTGATAAATATGATGTCCATACATTAACATTAGTTCCTAGATTTAAAGATGGCAGTATGGTCGCATTTCCAAAAGATTTTACATTATTGTATAAGTCTGATTACGAAAGAGAATATTCTGTATTGGATGTTTATGAAAATTATCAAGCAACAGCACAAGAAGAAGAAGAATTTGAGTTTGATGTATATGCACGGTATATAAAAATTCAAGCAAATAAATTCACATTTAGTCCTGATGGAAAGTACCGTTTTCAACTTATGGAAATAATTCCACAAGTAAGATGTAATCTTATTACAACTCCGTCTCCGGAGAGAACACCAACTCCAACAGAGACTCCAACGCAAACTCCAACTGAAACACAAACTCCAACTCCAACTGAGACTCCAACACAAACGCCAACTCCAACTGAAACACCAACACAAACTCCAACTGAAACGCAGACACCAACTCCAACCGAGACTCCGACACAAACTCCAACTGAAACACCAACACAAACTCCAACTGAGACACCGACACCAACTCCTGAACCTACACCAACTCCAGAGCAATCTACTCCTACACCAGTTCCACAAAATTTATCTATTTGCATAAATAATGAAACTGAAATAAGTGTAGAAAACGGCAAATATTTGTTCGGAGCATCCGAGTATGGACTTTTTAACATAGGCCTCGGAACATACACATTATACAATGTTCCTTCAAATCATCCGTTGATGCTTGAAGGTGCTGATGAACAAAAAATAAAATTGACAGGAACCACAACTGCAACAGGAGATTATGGAACGGGTTACATCGGTGACGTAAAACTAGTTGTTACAGAAGATTTCGGCACAATAAGTTACAAGTGTGCAAATCATGGATATATGGGTGGTGAAATGAACTTAACATTTAATGAAAGTTGTCCTGCTGGTGACATGATAGAAGAAACACCCAAATCTTCCACTAATGATGTGTGTGAACAAATAGGTGCGGATAGTTACATAAATACAAAAGCAGGACAAGCAGTTGATAAAGATGGAATAGTAGCAACAGGCACCACTGGAAAATTATGCTTTCATTCAATTACACAAGGAAACGCAATGAGTAGTTATTTGATTTCACTTGGTGGAAGTGACTACGAAGAAGGTGGAATCACATTGGATATTCGTGGTACACTAAACGACAACAAACAATTCGGGTATATAAGAGAATCTGACGGAAAACAATATATCGGGTCACTTGACTTATTAAGTGACAACGGAACAAATAAAAATGTATTCACAGAAGTTTAAAATAGGATAAAAAAATGGGACAAGTAAAACAAAGTAAGAATGGATATAATATGTACCTTGGGTGGTACGGTAAATGTGGTGAAACAGATTGTGATCAAAAATTTGATTTAAAATCAGTACCAGAAATAGCATCTGTATACAGATTCTCATCTGGTACCTATGAATCATATAATCAAGGATCGGCAGACTTCATGAACGCATTCCTTGAACTTGAATGTGGAAACGCATACTGGATTGCAATGAAACCGAATGCAATGGAAAATGTAATAGATATTCCTGATTTCGTAGTATCTTCAAACGAAGTTTCAGCAACTCAAGATGGAATAAAACCATTGATTAAACAATGCTCAGGTGACGGAACAGGAACTATCGATACAACACCAACTCCAAAAGCAAACATAGATCCTACTCCAACTCCTCAAATGGAAGCAAAGAAAATGAAACTCCCTATAATTTTATTGGGATGGGATACAGGTGAAACAGACACTTCACTTCATTTTACTTCAAACCCACTTTTAATGGGTGGTTCTACAAAACGATATGCAACTAAACAAGATGTTGAAGATATGTTCAACGGAAGTCAGTATACATGGCCGTATGCACCCGAAAAAGCAAAACCAACAGGTTCTGCAAAAGAATATTATAAGGCAATTTCATTTAACCAACTTGATTTAGAATTTGAAGTTTTATCTGCTGGTTCTGATCCAAAACCTACATCAAATAATTTGAATGATTATGCGTATTTAATTCCTGAGGATTATCGCAAAAGTGGTCATGGTGCTGGTCGTTCATATAATCGTTTAAGGTCTTGGTTGGCACAAAAAGTATTACCAAAAGTTTTACAAAATTTAAAAGAAAACGGTCGTGATTTCTACAAAGATTTTTGGGCTGGTGTACCATTAACAATAATACAAGCAGGATTCAGTGCTTCATCAATATCAAACAATAGAAACGATTTTATATGGGCTCATAAATTTCAATTTACTTTCAACGGCCGCAAACAATTATACAATATAAATCCATTTTTAGGAAAAATGACAGGTCGTGGTGATCTTGATCGTGCAACAATTAGTCCAGTTGGTGTTATTGTACACGAAACACTACACGCATTTGGATTACCTGATTTATATGATACATCTTATGAAGGAGCGGGAATGAATAAAATATCTGTAATGTCATCAGGATCATATGGTAATTCGATGTCAAGTACACCGTATCTACCAGGATATGCAATTTCCTGGTCTAGAGCATTTTTATCAAATCAAAAGAAGTTATTTGAAACGGAAATTATAGAAATTACTGAAAGTACAAGTGACATAGAAGTATATCCATCAAATGATGTAAATAAATTATATAAAATAAAGCATCCAAGTGAATCAGATGTATGGTGGGTGGAATACAGAACAAAAGAATCAGATGGAAAAGTAGTAAACTTTGACAAATTGATCAGTGAAAACGGATTGGCGATTATTCATGAGTCTTCAACTGGAGGTCACAGAACAAACAAGCATAAGCAACCTGTTCATCGTAGAGGAGAATCTGGATATTTTATTTCAATTGAACAAAGAGATGGCAGATACGACACTCAACATGGTTCTCGTAATATATCAAATGACTTGTTTAGACCGGGTGACGAGTTTTCACCTTATACAGTTCCAAGTAGTATATCAAGAACAGGAGTTCCATCGGGAATCAAAGTGTTTAATATAAGAGATACTGGAAATGGAAGTTTATTGTTTGATGTAGAATTTACAGCCGAACCAAGTGCAAAAATTATTGAAGTTGATTATAGTTGGGGTAACACGGGACATCCAATTACAAGTTCAAAGCGTGCCGAATGGACAGAGAGTGAGGCATACGGAAACTTAAGTGCAACAATTAAAACAGAAAATATATCAAATGGAACAACATTAAATATGCAAATTAATCCTGGAATAAATTCTGACGTTAGATTTACTGGATCAGTCAATAATAATGAGTGTGTAATTAACTTTACTGGAACCGATTTAGACAGATTCACAAGAGAATTAAGTAAAGGGGTTACAAACCATTTTAGATTTTCAGTTGATGCGGGTGGAAATCACGCAGATGCATTTCCTTGGATTGATTTTGTTGTTGTAAGACCATAATCTTCACATAGGATAATTTATGTGGGTGATTTAAGTCAATTAGAAAATCAATATGCTTCATACATGGGATGGTATGGAGTCCACGGAAACACGACCAAACAACTTCAGTTTAGTCAAATTGAAGAAATTTATGGTGTTTTTACTGTAAAGAATTCAAAAATAGAAAGTTATATTAAGGGTGAACCAAGTTTTTTACAAGGAGTTACTAAATTCGAGGAAGGTTTTCCGTATATCATAGTTTTGGAAAAAGGAAACAAATTGGTTGAAATAGAAGATTTTAACATCGGTGAACCTGGAGTAAAATTAGTTTTAGAAAACTACGATAGACAAATCGATCACAAACTAAACGAATCAATTCAAACAATACCTCGTTCAGTAAACAATTATTCTTCTTACATTGGATGGTATGGAGTAGTAAATTCTAATGAATGTAAGGTAGAAAGTTATGATCTTACTCTTGACGATAGAATAGAAAGAGTTATTAAATTCACAAATGGTGTAACAGAATCATACGTAAATGGAGAACCTGAATTTTTGCAATCGTTTACGAAACTTGAAATAGGAAATGCATATTTCATTATTTTAAAACCAGGAACATCTGATGTTACGATTAAAAATTTTGTGTCTTCTTATTCTTCCGAGCAATTAAATAGTAACCAAAAATTTAAAGTAAGAATAAAAACAAAAGTATTTGTTTGTCTTTGGAATTTTAAGAATATGTTCGGAAATGACATAAATTCGTTTAAAGATAGTTCTTATTATTTAGGGGAATATGACGAATACAACAATCCGATTAAAAGTAAATTAAAAATAAAAGATATTGAGAATATGTTAAATCAAGAAAACTATATTTATCCTGAACAAGAAAATTTTGATACAAAAATAACAGGATCAGTATCAGACTATTTTAAAAGTGTAACAAGGCATCAAATTGATTTAAAGTTTGAAATAGTAAACTTAGGAGACAATCAACATTCTGATGATCCTGATGATTGGGCATACTCTGTGGTAGATAGACGTCGTATAAATGATTCAAATCAACTTAAAATTGATATCATAAATTCATTTAGTCAAATAAGAAGAAAATATAAGGTAAATGTTTTTCCTAAAAATTTTGACGATTCATATAAAAAATATGACCGAGATACGGCATTTGGTTTGATCATTCATAGTCACGATAGCAGAAAGATTAGATCACGTAATTTAAAAGTGGATCCAGATTCAAATGATATGTTAAGGAGATTTTCAATTTGTAATATATTAGATAAAAGTAATGCAGAAAGACTTGAACCTATTGGCGTTTATGTACATGAATTAATTCATTCATTTGATTTAAAGGATTTATATTCTAATAGTGTTTCTGCTATGAGTAAAATTGATACTATGGGATACGGGTTTTGGGGGTTTACCAAACAAAGTTCAGGAAAATACTTTCCATTCTTTCCGAGTTCGTATACACGTTTAAAAATGTTTGAGTTTTACAAAGGAGCAGTAGAGATTTTGGAAATCAAAAAAGATACTAAAGATATTGAGATTGAATCTTCAGTAAGTTCCAACAAAATTATCAAATTGAAAAATCCAAATTTGCCAGATATATGGTATGTAGATTATAGAACTGATCAAGTTTCAGACGAATGTATAAATTTTGATAGAGAGTTAGGTGAATCTGGACTTAGCATTGTACATGAATATCCACCTATTTTTGACAATAGAAATCCTGTTCCAATTCATAAAAGAAGTGAATCAGGATTAAGTGTTTCACTAGAACAACAAGATGGTTTGTATCACCTTCAAGAGTCAGGTCTTACAAATATTGAATTAGACGAAAACTCTTCGGCAGATAACAAAAGTGATTTTTTCAAAGAAGGTGACGAATTTTCACCTTATACACTACCAAGTTCAACATCATATTTAGGATCACCGTCTGACATTAAAGTATATAATATACGAAAAACCGAATCAAATACAATTTTGTTTGATGTAAAATTCTTGAACCAACCAAAAAACCGAATTCTAAATGTTAAATATTATTCAGACCAAGTAAAAGAATCAAACTTAGTAACACAGACGTGTGGAAATCGTAGGAATTGCATAACCACCGAAAATTCACCATTTCTATTTAATTTTAAAGAAACGGTTTACCAAACAAAGAGTATAATAATAGAAGTCACAACAAAAGATATTCCAAATGGAACAATCATTTCGTTGTATTATTTAAAAAAGAATGCAGTCAAGTTTACAAATCCAGGAGGTTGGGCATCGGGTGTTGTAAACAATAATAAAGTGATACTGCAAATACCACGTGGTTTAATTGGGTTGTATTTACAAAATCAAAAAAACCATTTTATATATAAAGTAAACGGAGAAGAATATTCAAATACTTATTGGTATATAGACTTTATACACGTAATAACCTGATTTATGGAGTTTATATCAACTTTATTATGTAAGTGTGTAATATTTATAATAAATCTGAATATTATAGGAGCAAAAATATGGCAATTTTAAAACAAAATGAAGATACTCAGGCAGTTTACTTGGGGTGGTATGGTCAATGTGGTGATCCAGTCTGTAAAGAATTTAATTTAAATGAAGCTTCTTCAGAAATTGAGAAAGTTTTTCAATTCACAGAAAACGGAACTGGTATTAAAACCTATATAACTGATGTTCCAGATTATATGGTTGGATTTGATAAATTAGTTTGCGGAAATCCGTATTACATAGTTTTAAAAAAAGGATCAAGTGAATTAAATATTCCCGAATTTGTTACTGGATATCACGATGAAAAAGCAATTAACTTCGGCATGATCACAAAGAATTGCACTAATGCGTACACAAAACCACCAGTTGATGATGAAAAAGAAAAACCACCTGTTCAAGAAAAACCATGCACAAAAGATGTAAGAATATGTCCAGACGGTTCAGCAGTAGGTAGAGATGGTTTTATGGATTGTAATTTTCATCCGTGTGGATTTGACAAAGAATTACATGAAAATATGCGGATGAAATGGAAAGAAAAGCAGAACAATCATTACAAGTTTGATTTTAATTGGAGTTGTTATTGCACAGAAGAAATGACGCAAAAAGTAACTTTGTATGTACGATACGAAAAAATATATAAAATTGTCAAAAAAGAATCCGCCCAAGAAATATCACTTGCACAAAATGAAGGCATTGAAGAATCTTCTGATAGAAAAGCTGTTCCTATGAAATATCTTTCAATGACCGATTTATTTACATGGGTAGAATCAGAACTTAAAAAGTATCCTTTTTCGGTGTCTGCGAAATACAACGATGAAACTGGATTTATGTCAAGTATTTATATAGATAAAGAAAAAGATATTGCAGATGAAGAAATTGGATTTAGTGCCACTAATTTTGAGACGTTAGACAACGATGGTAAATGCCCATCTGATTATAGAAGATGTAAAGATGGAACTATTTTGAAAAGAGATCCTAATAATGATTGTAAATTTCCTGAGTGTCCTGATGTAGAAGAAGAAACTCCAAAATCAGTTGACCTTCCAAAATTAGAGTACCGTTGGTTGAAAACAGGATCGTTACAATTTTTACAAATTAAAAATATACAAAATCCGTGGAGAACCAATGTCAACGAAGCAGATCAGTATTTATCGTGGAGAACTGTTTACGGATCACGTGAAGTAAATCCAATTGAAGTAAAGTCTACTTATTGGAAACACGCACTTGTTGCATATAATTATACAAGTTCTTATGGGGAGGTTGATCAATATGATGATGTAACAATTGGTATAGATGATGATAATAGAAATCAACTAATTATCATGTTAGGAGAAGAATCTGAATTTTTACCAAATCCAGATACAATAGAAAATGCTTCACATCTTTATATTTTCCAAAATGATAAAGAAACTTCCTCACATAAAGCATGGAGTTACCCACGTATCATAAAAGTAGGTACAAAACTCGCGCAAGATATAATTTGTACCGAAGATGCAAAAGTATGCGAAGATGGATCAGTAGTTGTTAGAAATCCAAACAATAATTGTGAATTTGATTTATGTCCTGGTGAAGAATCAATAATAGAAGATGAAACTCCATTTTCGATAGAGGAAGGAATGGGTGACATTCCAATTACACCTTCTCCGTATATAGATGATCTTTTAATTGATGAAACATCACTAAATGAAGAACCAGAAGAAGATGAACCAACACCAACACCATCACCAACTCCTTATGTAGATGATCTTATGATTGATGAAGATAAACTCAGTGAAGATACAGATGAAGAAGTTGTAGAAAGTTTACCAGAAGATTTAATGCAATCTGAGGATGATGACGAAGAAAAAAATTGGTATTCACTTGAATAATTTTGAGATTGGTATAAAGTAAAGGTTATCGTGAAGGAAATAAAAAATAAATTTAAAACGCATCATGTTTGTATAGGTGTAAAACAAGAAGATAAATTATACAACTCAATTACTTCTGAATTTAAAAAGCATGGTTTTGCCTTTATGCGTGACGATAAAGTAATTTTTTTTGATATAGATAGATTAAAAGAAAATGGTTATTACAATGATACGGTAATAACATTTATACAAGCACACGAAATTGCACATTCAGTTTTAAAGCACAAAAAATATAATCCTCAGGTAGAAGCAGAAGCAGATTATTTAGGAATTCTATTATGTAAAGATGGTGGGTATACTAAATCTGCAAAATTAGGGCAATCTGAGTTTAGAAAACGAAATAAAATATCTTTTGAAAAATTTGAGAAACAAAACAAAAATTATATTCTAAAGCAACTCAAAAGTTGACTTTTTTTTCATAAAATATATATTTATATACATGAGTAACAATGACGAAGAATTAAAACCTGACGACCTGGGAACGGTAGCAAAAAATTTTATTGGTGCTATGAAGTCATGGCAGTCAGCGGGCAGACCTATTGTTTCAAAAAGTGTGTGGAATCAAAGACTTGCAATATGTAGAGGTTGTAGTTGGTGGCAAGAAATCGCAAAAACTCAATTAGCAAGATGTCGCAAATGCGGATGTAGCAGTGCCAAATTACTACTTGGAACGAGCAAGTGTCCACTTGATCCACCTCGGTGGAGTGCAACACATAAGTAATGTTAAACGCATTATATGAAAAAACCAGAATATGGGGTCCTGGTTCGTGTATGGTGGCATTTTATTTTTTTTCTTTGATCCCTATTGTATGCATTTTATTTTTAAGTTTTAATTTTACGACTCTTGATTTAAACTCAATAGTAATATCAGATTTAAAATTACTCACCAATGCATTACTTATTTCTCCTTGGGCAGAAACTTTGATGTTTCAAGTTTTGCTGACCAAAGTTTTTTCTATAATGAAATCTAGACCGACTAATATAATATTAGCAGTCGCAATAATATTTTCTGCTTATCATTATACGAATGGTGTGTTTTACCCTTTTATTGTATTTATTCCAGCACTTGTATTTTCTTGGAATTACTATTTATACTATGAAAAACAAGAAGCAGTTTGGGGATTATTAACTACTACTGTGCTTCATTTTTTGTACAATTTTACTATATTTGTAATGATTCCTTTAATCAATATTGTGTTAACTATTTATTACAATGTAGATGTATTGAAATAAATTGACAAAAATAAACTTAACCTTTAGTATAAAAGCATGATAAACATTCAAACAGAAAGATTAAAACTATGATGGGCGACCTAACACCAAGAGCACAACAAGCACTTGCATTGTCAAAAAGAATTGCAGTGGAAATGGAATCAATCGCAGTAGGTACAGAGCATTTATTGTTGGGTATAGTTACTCTCGGTCAGGGTGTCGCAGTCAACTCGTTACTTAGAATGGGTGTCGACTTCGTAGGACTGAGAACACTTGTACAAGAACAAACAGATTCGTCAAAAAAGAAAAATAAAACCCAAAAAACAGAAGGTGAAATAACACATACACCACGACTTAAAAAAGTAATTGCTCTCGCAGGAAAAGAAGCAAAAGAACTTAGTCATAGTTATATTGGAACAGAGCATTTACTTTTGGGAATACTACGAGACGAAGAAAGTTTAGCAGCCAAAGTATTAAATAGTTTAGATATAGAGTTGGATATTTGCAGAAAAGAAATTTTATCAGAGATTGATCCAAATTATGAATCAGGAGATATGGAGACCGCATCTGCGGGTACATCAATGGGTGATAATCCCAAAGGAAATTTAAAAACTCCCGCATTAAAGTCATTCGGTCGTGAACTTACAGAACTTGCGTCCGAAGGAAAACTTGATCCAGTTATTGGTCGTAGCAAAGAAATTGCACGAATGATTCAAATACTATGTCGTAGAACTAAAAATAATCCGATTCTAATTGGTGAAGCAGGAGTTGGTAAAACTGCAATAGCAGAAGGCCTTGCTCAAGAAATTCACATGGGTACAGTACCTGAAATGCTTTTGGGTAAAAAAGTTTATATGCTCGATTTGGCCGGAATGGTGGCAGGAACAAAATATCGTGGTCAGTTTGAAGAACGAATTAAATCAGTGATGAAAGAGGTGCAAGCAAGCAAAAATGTCATTTTATTCATCGATGAAATTCATACAATAGTCGGAGCTGGAGCAGCTGAAGGTTCTATGGATGCTTCTAATATTATTAAACCTGCACTTAGTCGTGGTGAAATGCAATGTATAGGTGCGACTACTATGGAAGAGTACCGAAAATATATTGAAAAAGATAATGCACTAGAAAGAAGATTTCAACAAGTGGTAGTAGAACCACCCTCCGTAGATGATTCTATTCTTATACTACGTGGAATTAAACACAAGTATGAAGAACACCATAATATTAATTATGCGGATGATGCTTTGGTGGCAACTGTAAAGCATTCAGATAGATACATAACGGGTCGTTTTTTACCAGATAAAGCAATTGATATTTTAGATGAAACAGGTTCACGTGTACGAATTGAGTCTTTAAAGAAACCTGATGAGGTTGATAAACTTGATTCTAAAATTGCAGAAGCAAAGCAAAATAAAGATGAAATGGTTTCAAAGCAAAATTTTGAAAACGCGGCAAAGTGGAGAGATATTGAAAGAAAACTCAAAACAAGACAAGAAAAACTTTTAGACCGTTGGAAAAACAATCGTGACAATAATCGTATCACGGTTGAACAAGATGATGTATTAAAAGTCATTTCAGACTGGACTGGTATTCCACTTAGTAGAATGGAAAAAACGGAAGCACAAAGATTACTTGGTCTGGAAAAACGTCTTTCTCAAAAAATCGTTGGACAATCTTACGCATCACGTGTTATCTCAAAAGCATTAAGAAGAAGTCGTGTTGATTTAAAAGACCCTAAAAGACCGATTGGATCGTTTATGTTTTTAGGACCAACGGGTGTAGGAAAAACTTATTTAGCAAAATGTTTAACTGAAGATATATTTGGAAGTGAAGACAATATAGTTCAAATTGATATGAGTGAATACATGGAAAAGCATTCTGTATCTCGTTTAATTGGTTCTCCTCCTGGATATGTTGGTTACGAAGACGCAGGTCAACTCACAGAAGCAATTCGTAGAAATCCATATTCTGTTGTATTATTTGATGAAATTGAAAAAGCTCATCCAGATGTTTGTCAGTTGTTATTGCAAGTATTAGAAGATGGTCATTTAACAGATAATGTAGGAAGAGTAATCGATTTTAGAAACACCATCGTCATAATGACATCAAATGTAGGAGCAGAAATACTTCAAAAAAATGTCTCTTTGGGATTTGGAAGTCAAATGTCCGGAGAAGATGACTACGAAGAAATAAAATCTAAAATAACAGATGAAGCAAAAAAAATGTTTAAACCCGAATTTCTTAATAGATTAGATGACTTAGTCATTTTTAAGAAACTCAATAAAGAACATATCAAAGAAATTGCGGAACTTGAAATACAAAAACTTAGACATAGAGTTCGTTCCAAAGGATTCAAAATCAGAGTATCAGCAAAAGTAAAAGATTTTATTATTGAAAAAGGATACGATGAAAAATTTGGAGCACGACCACTTAGAAGGGCTGTAGAAAAGCACCTAGAAGATACATTAGCAGAAGCAATTCTTGAAGAAGAAATAAACGACTCGGTTTCAGATACACTTATAGCAAAACTTAAAAATGATGAAGTATACTTTGAACCGGGTAAAGAATCTAAAACTCCTTCACCTGAACCAGTAGATGATACTAATTCTGATAAAGTAAAAGAAAAGAAGTAGCTTGTATATATTTATTGTGGTGAAATTAGTTGATCTCATCTCAGAAAATAAGTCTGCTTACACAATTTATTGTGACATGGACGGAGTTTTAACAGACTTTAGTGGAGATTTCATGAAATATGCAAAATTAAATGCAAAAGCAGATTTGGATGAACGTGACGATGTACCTAATAATGCGGCCGCAAGATATGAAAAAAAGTATGGTTCTGAAGCATTTTGGAAAGTAGTTGCAGATGGTGGATTAAAGTTTTGGTCTAATATGTCTTGGAATCCGGGTGGAAAAAAACTTTGGACTTTTATTTCTCAATATAATACCGAAATTCTAACGGCTCCTTCTAAGCGAGTTTACGAAGATTGCGTAAAAGGAAAAAAAATGTGGATTGCTCGTTTGGGAAATCCAAAAATTCACATAAGATCTAAAGATAAGAAAAAAGAGTTTGCCGGAAAAAACAATATTTTGATAGATGACTTAAGAAGTAACATAAAAGAGTGGAATGCTTCTGGTGGCATCGGCATTTTGCATAAAAAAACATCTAACACAATTTCTCAGTTAAAAGAACTTGGTTTGTTATAAATGATTTCAAACGAGCACGGGTTAAATTTTATAGAAATTCCTTACAGTGGTGGTAATTTATTTTCCGAGTCTTTGCTAGATACCAACCGTGACTTAAAAAAAGATAATAACTTACTTGATAAAGCAATTGAGTATTATAACTTGGCAATAATAAAAAATCCATATCAAAGAGCCGTAGATATATACAAAAATGGTATGCAACTTAGAAAAGAAAATAATTTAAAGTCGTTAAAATTTGCAACTTATTTTGAAAATACTTTAAATAAATGGGGAGATTTAGTAGAAATTGATAATTTCACTTCCCAATATAATTACATAAAAGATTTTGAAGATATTGATACATTCAAATACGAAGATTTAATTAAAAGTTGGCACTCTATAAACGAATACATAGAAAATATTGGTCTTAACACGATAAGGTTTTATACAGACCCGGATGTAATAAAAAATTGGGAAACCGAGTATAAAGAAAGAGAATCAATAGAAATTGTAAATTATGTATTCGAGGATGATTTCAAAAACCTAGATTATACCAAATTATAAAAACTCTATTTACCGACTATTTATAATAGATGGTAAACTATAACGGAGGTGTGGTATATGAAAAAAAATTGGCAGTATAAACTTAGAAATTTTACCTCGGTCAATATTGGTGCATTTGAAACTTACTTTGCAGATATGCCGTATGATCCATATGTAAATGGAAATTTTAGAAAAAGAAGATTTTCTTCTGTAAAAAAAGATGATCTTGGTAATTGGAAATTACTTCCTCATAAAACATTTACACAAACCGCAGATGTAAACGATCTACTTGGAGATGTTGTGCGTGAATATGAAGAAATAAATGAAGATTTAATAAATTCAAGTGCATTTGCAAAAGTATTAAATGGTTTCGTCAATTTATCTGAGATTAATTCATATACAACAGACATCGGAATTCATCAAATGCGTATATTATGCTCAGAGTATATTAAAGGAGAGCCTGCACCAGAAGGAAGACATCAAGACGGATTTGATAATGTTGGAATTTTTTGTGCAAGAAGAGTTAATGTAAAAGGTGGAGTAAGTGAATTGTTTTTAAATAAAGATGATAAAAAACCTATTCTGAAAAAAAAACTTAGACAAAATGAATTACTAATTGTCAATGATCGTGAAGTATTTCATAATGCAACGAAACTTTCACCTACGGGTTTAGAACTTGGATACAGAGATGTATTTGTTTTTACTGCATGAAAGATTTAGGTCAAATACGTAATTCATTTCCGGCATTAAAAAGAAAAGCACCCAATGGAAAACCTGTAATTTACTTTGACGGACCTGGTGCATCACAAATGCCAAAACGAGTATATCGTTCTTATACTGATCATGTTCTAAATGATAAAGCAAATGCGGGTGGGTATTTTGAAACGAGTATAAACACCAACGAAGCAGTTGATTGTGCGAGAGCAGCCATGGCATTGTTTTTTAATTGCGATGAAGATGAGGTGGTATTTGGAGCAAACGCAACAACAAGTATATTTCAATTTAGTCGTTCGATAAGCAGAGATTGGAATTCTGAAGATGAATTGATTGTTACAAAATTAGACCACTTCGCAAATGTTTCTCCTTGGGTAGAGGCCGCAAAAGATAAACATTGTAAAATAACATCTGTTGGATTTGACACAAATACAGGTGAATACAATTTAGAAGATTTCGAGAAAGCAATTACTCATAAAACAAAAATAGTTGCGGTAAATTATGCGTGTAATGCAATCGGTACAATCAATCCAATCAAAGAAATTATTAAAATTGCTCACAGTTACGGTGCAATGGTTTTCGTGGATGCGGTTCATTATGCACCACATGGTTTAATTGATGTACAAGACTTGGATTGTGACTTTTTGGTAACAAGTATTTACAAATATTTTGGACCTCACATAAGTGCGACATTTGCAAAAAAAGAGCATTTAAAAAACTTTTATCCGTATAAAGTAGAACCTGCATCTGACAATATTCCAAATTGTTGGGAAACTGGTACACCAGATTTTTCTGCACTTGCAGCTATTCCCGCAACAATAAAGTATATAATATCACTTTCTGAAAAATCAAGTCCAACACGAAAAAATTTGGAACTTGCATATAAAAATATAACAGAATACGAAAACGAGTTGAGTCGTTACTTTTTAAATAAAGTGTGGGAATTGAAGCATATCAAAGTACATGGTATCAAGAATACAGACAATGTTCACAAAAGAACTCCCACATTTGCATTAACGATTAAAGGAAAAACTTCTCATCAAGTTGCAGAATATCTTGCCAAGCACGGAATATTTGCTTGGAGTGGCCACTTTTATGCGTTAGATGTGGTTCGTGAATACGACTTAGAAAAAGACGGATTACTAAGAATCGGAATGCTTCACTACAATACTAAACGAGAAATAAAAGAATTCATATCTATACTAAAATTATTTACATCCTAAATATTTATATTTATTGCAAACCTGTGCTTTAAATGAATGAGGATAATTTAAAAAATTTTATATCACTAGATACTACATTATTGTGTCATTCAGGTGCAATACACTCTTCGTTTACTTTAACTTTCGATTATCGTCTAAATGATGCAGCTAAAATAACATTTCAAAAAGGTAAAAATACAAAATTACTTGAAATGTCACCAACTCAAATTGAGATAGAAAAAGGTGCAGGGCGACACGAAGTTCCTATAAATTTTAAGAATTTAAAAGATACACTAAACTTTCAGGCAATTGTAGAATTACCGGATAATGATAATGTGATAAAGAAGGTATTTACTATTCAGATCAACAAATGCAATGTACATAAAAAGAAAACTATATTATACAAAACAAATCAAAGATACGATGAATGCAAATTAACAAAAAGAATTTCCATTGAAAAAGAAAGATCTATGATGTCGGGTGATGATACAACACCAACACCATCAGAAACGATGTTCGTATATAATCCAGTTGAAACACCATCTCCAACACCAATAAATATAGATTTTAGTTCGTCCACAATTAATACATTTGGTGACTGGTTTAATTTTGACGAAGTAGTAGCACAGATACCTTATGACACAGGTAACAACTCACCTATACCAATTATCTTTAAAAATGCTTCATTCGATTTTTCAAACTTTCCAAGTTTAAATTTTATAAATCACGAAGAAGACAGAATTGATTTGTTATTGTATATAACCCGTGGTGATTATCTGAGATCAGAACCTTGGAATTTATATCACGATGTAGATTTAGATTCAGCAAAGGCATACGGAGTGTGGCATGAAAATTTAGATTTCTTACGTGGATATGAAGAATTTTCGTTAAAACCAAAAGAGTATGTTTTTGAAAACCATATAAATCCACTAGGAGGTTTAGGTGAAGCTGTTGGAAAATATAAAATTGGCGATTCATTGGAACCAGAAATTCCAAATACATCTGTTTGTATGTCAGGTTTCCTTGGGTATGTTGATTGGGAGAAGTGGAAGCAAAGTGGTCAGACAATTATGTTACACGCATACTTGGTAAACAACTTTGATCAATTTTATTGGCCGATAGGTGATGGTGCTGATGTAATGGCACATTACAAAATTCCATTGTCGTATTATTATTTAAGTGGAAGTACTCCTACTCCAATTGTAGAAAAAACACCTACACCTGAAAATACACCGAGTCCTCTTCAAACACCTACTCCGTATCCAACACCAACTGAAGAAATTGAATTGATAATTGAAGAAACACCCACTCCTACACAAACACCTATTGGTATTGATGGTTTAAATTTCAATGAAGATTTAAAGTTTTTGCTAGAAGTAACTGAAATTGAAGATGGTCCATTAAATTCAAATACGATAAATTATTCAAGTGACTTGGATCAAAAATTCACAACAGATACACAATGTGGTGAAATTTTGACAGGTCAATCTACAAATGATAAAAGTAATTTAATTGATATAAGGTTGTTAATCTCAAATGGAAATAAAATTGAGACTTGGACGGAAACAACAGGAGAATCTCAAGTAGGAGTAAATGCAAAAGTATCCGTGTCACCACCTTGGAACAAAATATACTTAACACGAAATGTAAGCTGCGAAACCAATTCAATAGATTCTGATTTATCATATGCAGTTTTACACGATATACAATTAAAATCGAGTGAAAATAATCAGTTATATTACCCTCACCAAACTTTAAAGTTTAACTTATGGAAATTAGATATGGAAAATAACAAAAAAGATAAAATCGGAGAAATAAAATTTGATTCTGTGAATAGTGATGTCAATGGGTGGTGGTCTCCGTCTGAAGTAACATGGGATAGACAAACTGAAATGCCAACACCAACTCCATCTCCAACTGAAGCAGAGTCGTTCCAACCCACAGAACCGACACCAACTCCTATAAATGTAAGTGATCTTTCATCTTGGTTTTCATTTGATTCGGCGGAAATCAATATTAACAACAATGATTTTAAAAGTGTTACCCTCACGAATGTAAACATTAACAACTCCACGAAACCTAATTCATTTTCACGTGAACTTGATTATAGTGTAATTGCTTGGTCTGTCGTTAAACGAAGCTTCGATCATGATCTTAAAGAAGCATATATGTGTGACCACTCCGAAGAATGTGGTGGCATAGATGCACCTGACGCATTTGGGTACAGCGATGTATTAAAAAATATATTAAATAAAAAAGAAGATCAACTTTCATCTGGATACATAAAGTTATCAGATTACACAGATGCAATGTTTGACGGAAATGTAGGTGATTTGGGATTCACTTCAATTACAAAACAATCTTTTATGAATTTTGAAGATTGGCGAAATAATGAAGAACTTGATTTGATTGTTGTATTTTTAACTGGATATAATGGAGATGACAAAGTAGATGTACTTGCACAAGATAGAATTCCACTTACTTTGATTTCTACATACGAAACTCCAACACCTGCGGAATTTATTGAAGGTGACCCAACACCAACACCAACACCATTTACTAAACACGATATTTCTTCGTGGTTATCAACTGATAACTTACAACTAAATGTGCTTGATAATGAAATAAAAGATTTGACACTGAGTAATGTAGTAATAGATAACTTAAATATACCTTCATTTCTTGGACGACCCGGAAGTTATGAAGTAATTTCATATATCATAGTGAAAAGAAACTATGATGGAGTTTATTCAGATGTATACGAGGGATCGTCAGAAATGATTTATGGTAGCTCATCTGATTTAAATACTTCAGAAAAATTACTTGAAACATTTGAAGATTATTATTCACTTGATACTGGATCAAGTGGTACATTTACGATAAATAATTTTGCTCAAGATTATGGAATCATAAAAGGCAATTATGAAGAAAGTTTTATGGATTGGAAGCAATCAGACGAAATAGACATGATTGCTTTACTTGGAGTTTTTGATTTTACAACAGGAGAAACGGTATTTCATATTGAGGAGAGATTTGAATTAACTATAAACCAAACATTTTCTCCAACTCCAACACCAGCAGACTTTGCTCCAGAAGATGCAACTCCAACTCCTGTACAATCTGTATCTTTGCAAAATTGGCTATCTTATGAATCTGCTACAATTAATATTGTTAATGATGATTTTGGTGGAGTTGTAATTAATAATATCGGAGTAAACAAACAAAATACTCCAAATATTTTATCAAAAGTAGATGACTATGATTTAGTGGTTTACACAATAGTAAAAAGAAGTTTTGATCACGAATTACGTGAAGCATATATGTGTGATCATTCGGAGGAGTGTGGTGGAATTGACTCACCTGATCCGTATGGTTATTCAAATTATATAAAAGATATAATAGATGGAAGTGAAGATGAACTTTCTTCTAAATTGTTAAGTATATCTGATTATACTAATGGTCTTAGTGGATACGAAGGTAACATGGGATTTTTTGATATAGTAAAGCAATCGTTTATGGATTTTAATGATTGGATGAATGGAGAAGAATTAGACTTGGTTGTTTTATTTTTAACAGGTAGTGGTGAGTCACGTGTTGATGTATTATTAGAAGACCGAATACAATTAACCAAAAACAATATACTTGTTACTCCATCACCTGCAAATTTTGTAGAAGAAATTGCTACACCAACACCAACTCCCTATCAAGAGCATGACTTGGTTTCTTGGTTTAAATACGATGATGTAAAACTTACAGTGATAGACGGAGTAATTCAAGATCTAACAATTTCAAATGTAAGCATTGATTCAGATACAAAACCTAAATTTTTATCAAGAGAACAAGATATAGAAATTGTATCATGGGCATTAACCAAAAAAGCTTTTGATGGAGACGCAATTGAGACTTACGAATCATCTTCATCTTATGTTTACGGAACTGCAACGGAAATTACTTATGGCGACTATAATTCACTAGTTTCATTTGAGGACTATGATAATTTATATGGAATAATTGGAGATTTAAAACTAAGTGGATTTGATTCAAATTATGACATAGTAATGGCTAACTTTGATAATTCGTTTGAAAGTTGGTATGGAAACGATGAATTAAACTTAATAATTGTGTTTGGATATTACGATTTAAATAACGCAGAAAACAAAGTCCTTGTTGAAGAAAGAATTTCTGTATCAGTTGATTCAATTTCAACTGCAACTCCAACTCCAGGTGATTTCGCTGCCAATGAAACAACTCCAAGTCCAGTTGTTGTGAAAAGTTTACAAAATTGGGTAATGTATGATTCAGCAACTATTAATATAGAAAATGATGAATTCAAAAATATTATTTTATCAAAAGTATTAGTTGATCCGACCGGAGTTCCTGATTCACTTAGCAGATTAGGAGAGTATAATGTAGTGGCATGGAGTTTGGTAAAACGAAGTTTTGATCATAGTTTAGAAGAAGCATATATTTGTGATCATTCCGAGGATTGTGGTGGAATTGATTCACCTGATCCATTTGGATTTTCAACAAAGTTACACAAATTTAGATTTGATATAAAAGACTATTTGTCACCTGCGTTTGAAAACATAAACGACTATACGTCACAAAGATTCGTGTTAAATGTAGGTGATTTAGGATTTGACGAAATTATAACTCAGTCGTTTATGTCATTTAAAGATTGGAGAGGTGACTCCGAATTAGATTTAATTTTGACAATTATCACCGGCAACAACGATGAAAGTTATCCTACTGTGTTGTTAACAGATAGAATTCAGTTGAATATAATAGATACAATAGTGACACCGTCACCTGTTGATTTTCAGCCAGAAGAACCTACACCAACTCCAACACCTTTACAAGACCACGACTTAAGAACATGGTTTAAGTTTGAAAGTGTGCAATTGAATTTATTAGACGATCACCTTGTTGATTTAAGATTACTTGATGTAAATGTAGTTGAATCAAAAATTCCTAAATTTTTAAAGACTTCACGTGAAATCGAAATTATATCATTTGCAATTGTTAAAAAAGGATACGAAGGAAGTCACTTAGATGTATTTGAAAATTCTTCCTCTATGGTATATGCTTCAGCTTATACTCTTAAAAAAGAATTAGATATAGATCAAAGTTTGAGTACATTTGCCGACTACATAAATTTAAATAATGGATTCAACGGTGAATATGTTTTAGACGGATTTGAGGTAAACTTTGGAATTGTATCTGCAAACTTTTCAAATTCATTTGCTGATTGGAGAGGAGGTGATGATGTAGTGTTATGGGTGATGTTTGGGTATCATGATTTAGCATCTGGACAAATAATTTCTCAACTTGAAGATAAATTTGCAATACAACTCAATTCAGAAACAACAGAAGAATTATTTGGAGACATCACACCTACACCAGATATGACAACTCCAACTCCAACACCATTTATATCACAAGATGTGCTAAGTTGGTTATCTTTTGATTCAGCAAATATCAATATAGTCAACGATGAATTTGGTAGTGTAGTTTTGGAAAATGTGTCGGTCAATCATGCAAGTAAACCTGTTGAATTAAGTAAAACTCAAGATTATGAAATCGTAGTGTGGTCTGTGGTAAGACGTAGTTTTGATCACGAACTAAGAGAGGCATATATGTGCGACCATTCTGAAGAGTGTGGTGGCATCGATGCTCCTGATGCGTTTGGTTACAATGAGGTATTGAAAAATATAATTGGAACAAAGGAAGATGAGTTATCATCGGGATATGTAAATTTATCAGATTACTTAGATTCTTCTTTTGATGGAAATGTTGGCAATTTAGGGTTTACATCTGTCACAAAGCAATCCTTTATGAGTTTTGGGGATTGGAGAGGTAACGAAGAACTTGATTTGATTGTCGTATTTTTGACAGGTAGAAACGGATACGATGATGTTAGAGTTTTAGCACAAGATAGAATTCAGTTGACTACAAATTTAATATATGCAACTCCGACACCAGCTGAGTTCATCGCAGGTGATCCAACACCAACTCCAACTCCCTTCATTGTGCATGATTTATCAACATGGATGGTTTTTGATTCTCCTAAGTTACACATAGTTGATAATGATATAAGTGAATTATCGGTGAGTAACGTAACGGTAGATAACTTAACGATGCCAGATTTTCTAGGAAGACAACATAATTTTGAGATTATATCGTTCGTAATTGTAAAACGGAATTATGATGATAATTTAGCAGATGCACACGAAGGTTCATCTGAAATGGTATATGGTAATTCAAGTAATTTTGTCTCGGATTCCGGTGAGTTACTTGGTTCTTTTGAGGATTACTATGGATTACAATCAGGTAATTTAGGAAATTATAAGATCACAGAATTTGAGGAAAATCAATCGATTATACGAGGAAATTACGAAAGTAACTTTGTAGATTGGATGGGTTCAGACAATTTAGATATGATTGTATTATTTGGTGTTTACGATTTTGAGACAGGTGAAAACAATTTTCACTTACAAGAAAGATTTCCTATTGATGTTGATTTATCATATTCAGAAACACCGACTCCGGAACCTGAACTTGATTCTGGTCCAACCGAACCCGATACCGGTTTAGACGAAACAACTCCAACTCCAATGACCGAAGATGGTGACGTAACTTCATGGATAAAACGTGACTCTGCAACATTGAATATTGAAAATGGAGAAATTAAAAACATTTTACTAAAAAATGTTCTTGTGTCACACGAAAACAAACCAAGTTTCTTAACACAGATGTATGATTACGAAACAATTGCATGGACAATAGTAAATGAGAATTTCCATGATCCACCTGGAACTGAGTATACGTCCGAGTCTATGGATGTATTTGCTACTTCTTCTTATTTGAAGTCTACATCTACCAACAAAGAATATACATCGTTTTCTGATTACTACGATATAACTTTTAATGGCCGAGTTGGAGATTTGCAATTAAGTGATTTTACCGCCACTACCGAGAATTTCGGAATGGGTGAGCAACTGAGTTTTTCAGATTGGTATGCTGGCGGTCAACTAAAATTAATAGTAACATTTGCGTATAAAAATAATTACGATATATCTGATACTTTGCTTATCTCCGAAAAACTAAATTTAGACATCTTTTTTACAGATGCACCAACACCAACTCCGCAAGACTTTGCACCAGAAGAATACACACCGACACCAACACAAACCCCAATTTCGATTACAAATCTTTCATCATGGTTAAGATTTGATCATGCCGTTTTAAATACGGTAAATAATGATATCAGTTTTCTAATATTATATAACCTTTTTATTGATAATTTTCGTCCTGAATTTTTATCAAAACAATTTGACTACGAAATAATTGCATTCACGATAGTAAAACGAAGTTATTCAACAGATGATTTAACGAGTGCTTACATGGATGGAACGGATGCTTATGCGTATGCTTCAACACTTTTAAAATGCGAAAACGGAATTCCAGTTGACGATATAGGAAAATTGGATTCATTTAATTCGTATAAAAACGCATCTCAAGATTATATCACCGGAAGTTGGGGTTTGGTGGACTTTCTTAAATTGACATTTATGGATTTAGAATCTTGGCGAGACGGAGAGGAACTTGATTTGATTGTAACTTTTGGTGGTGGTAGAGTTGGAAAAGGAATTAACTTTCATTTACAAGAACGATTCAATTTATATTTAAACGAAAAACCCACACCATCTCCTGTCGCAATTGATATGGAATTTGGAGATGAAGAACAAGAATCTATACTTAATACAACAAAAACTACTACTTTACCCACGGGTGATGTAACAAATTATTTTAATGACGGATATGAAGTATCATTAAATGCGGATGGTAATGTATTTGCTACAAGTGCTAAACCTGTGAATGCTTACGAAACAAGTGTTTCACCTCTATCCTCCTTTACAACTGCAATTGGGCAGGAGAGGGTAGAGGTATTTGCAAATAAAACAGGTGCATGGGAGAAACTTGGTAATACATTGACAAATTCAACTCCGAGTGAAATGTTTGGTTCATCTTTATCATTGAGTCTTGATGGAAGTATTTTGGTGGTAGGTTCACCAAACTACGATGAAGGTAAAGGTTGTGTGAGAGTTTATAGATTTAATGGTACAGATACATGGGAGCAAATAGGAAATACGATTATTGGTTCAGATTTAGACGAATTTGGATATGATGTTAAAATAAATTATATAGGAGATATTATTTTAGTTGGGTGTCCTGGTAACAACAAAGTAGTGGGATATAAATTCAACGGAACATCTTGGGTTCAACTTGGTGATACAATTTTAAATAGTGATACATTTACAAGGTTCGGTTCTATCATCGATATAAATGGTGAAGGAATTGTGTTAATTGTCGGAACATCGGATACAGAAACTGGTAAAATCAAAACATATGAATACAATGGAAGTGTATGGAGACTTCTTGGTGACATATCAAAAAGTAATGTTTATGAGTCACTTGGTAATACTTTATCAATTTCATCTGAAAAAAATACAATTGCGGTAGGAGTAAAAGGTGCAAATGAGTCAGCAGATTCGGTGCGATTGTATAATTATTATTCCATATATAATACTTGGATAAATACAAATAGTATTTCTTTGGACGGAAATATAAAATCAATATTAATTACAGGAGATGGAACTTTACTAGTTGTTAGTTACACAACAGGAATAGGCTTGAATCAAAAAGACGAAATTTCTGTATACAATTTAGGTGGAAAACTAATGACAGATATTGGTCAACCAAGTCAGGTAAGTGGCATGAGAAATCCTGTATCAGTAAGTAGATTAGGTGACACTATTATAGTTGGAGCTCCAACCTTTGATAATTCAAGAGGAACCGTGGATGTATTTGAAACATCTAACTTGATACCAACACCAACACCTACACCAACCCCACTAAGAACTCCATCACCAACTCCTACTCCAAGTCCTACACCAACACCATCTCCGTCTCCAACTCCCACTCCTACCCCAACTCCTACTCCGACACCTGTAAATATTGAACTTCCAAAAGTATTGGAAGATGAAATTTTCATGGTAAGAACCGAGTCGGGTAACTACAATTCAATTTATCAATTTCTACATTCATTTTCACCTTTATATATTTTAAAAAGACCACTTGAAGGAGAAGACTATGTTATGACACCCGATGGTGACAAAGTAAACTTACCTTTAGAAGATGCCAAAAAATTATTATTCGATTACGAAGGTGATACTGATATAATTTTTGATGATAAGTTTTTAAAGTGGAATTTAACAAACAAAAACAAAGGTCAATGGGATACAACAAATCCTGGTAATTTTGACACAAATGATCCTAGAAATAAACTTCAAAGGATAAATACTGGATGTCCAACTGGATGCTATTATCCAAATCGTGGGTATCTGTTTCAAGTGAATGTACACGGTCTTGTAAATTTAGAATTTCTAGGAATATATGATAGTCCATTTGTCGCCGGAATATACGGTATGGAGTTATTGGAAAAACTTATATATCTTGAAATAGTTAGAAGTCATACTTCACTTGGTTATGGTACATTTATAGAATATCCGTTAATTGCAAGCATAGAAGAATACATTCCATTTTATTCGTTTCCTCCAAATTTACTATTCTTAAATGTATCAGGAAATACAAAAATATTAAAATTTAAAAATTTACCCGAAACATTAAGAGCAATTAATGCTTCTTCAACTGGTATATCTACTATTGATGATTTAGAAAGTGAAACTTCAGATAATTCATTTCCACAATTAAAAATATTAGATTTATCTAAAAACGAAGATTTGTATACAATCGAAGGAATCAATGAAAGAGCACCTGCGTTGGTTAATTTAAAACTTGCTAAGTGTGGTATGTTAGGAAAAGTTCCGAAAGTTCCTGATACGGTAGAAGAATTTGATATTTCAAATAATTTATTCACATCATTAACAAATTTGCCAACTGCACTAAATGAGTTTAAAGGCAAACAAAACAAATTATTAACATTACCTAGTATTCCGAATAATACAAGAGTGGTAGATTTGCAAGGAAATCCTCTCGATGAATGGACTCTCTCAGATACGTTTGAGTTATCAACAAAAGAAAAATCAACACATCAACAAGAGTATAAATTAGAGTCACTTAATATTTCTAACACAAATAATTTACCAAGTGGAATTGATCAGTTTACTAATTTAAATACCTTAATTGCAAATGATACAAAAATTGATTCAAGTTTAGTTCAATTACCAATATCCCTTGAAAGTGTTGAGTTGAATAATACAGGTCTTCAAGATTTAGAAGGACTTACAAATTGCACAAACCTTAAAAAAATATCAGCAAGTGACAATAACATTACTTCATATTCAGGAATACTTAATTCAAAAACAAGTATATCTGAGTTGATATTAAATTATAATAGAATTACCGATGGAGATTTAAGTGTATTTGAAAATGTAAAAATATTAAATGTCGGAGACAACAATTTAAATAGCTTTAAAGCACCGAATGCTGATGAAATAAATTTTGTAGGTAATCCTTTATCATCCGCAGAGGTGGTACTAACTGACGATGAAACTGAGTTGAGTTCAAGTGCAATGTTTCCTATTGATTTATCGTTGGTTACTGGAAATCTGAATTTAGACTTGGATGAATCGTCTCCACCTAAATTCAAACTTCAAAAAAATACATTATCACCATTACAAAAAATAAATGCACTTAAATCACTTACAACAGATTCTAGTTTAAGTGTAAAACTAATTTCAAATAATATGCCTTTACCAAATAAAACTTGGTGGGAATCATCTCGTATTGTTGAATTAAAAGGAGGAGGGGATCAAATAAATTCAGACGATACAAGCAAAATTCCAAATGCGTGTTCTATTGTTGAATTAAGTTCAACCGCATTATCTCAATTTAATGATATACCGTCCAATATTAATTCACTTACATTAAAAAATAATAATTTATTGCAAGCAGTATCATTAAATACTGAGTCTAACTTGGAAGAAATTAATTTAGAAAAAAATGACTTTTTGTATGACGTAGATTTTGGAAAACAACCTAAATTAAAAAATATTGGATTAGGTGGTCAAATTGAGTCACTTGGAGGTGAACTTCCAGAGCTTGAAACACTTGATGTTTCAAATACGAAATTAAATACAATCAACATCAACGGAGCAGTAAAACTTGTAAACTTGGTAGCAAGTAACACAGAAATCAAATCACTTGATGCTTCATCGTACAAGTCATTGCAAGTTTTGAATTTATCAAATTGTAAAGATTTTGGAAAAAATCAGTCAAGTAGTTTGATAATTCCAAATTCACCTAACTTAAAAGACCTTGACTTAACAAATACATCCACTCAAACAGAAGAACTCGGAAATATTTTAAATGACTTAGACTCATATACTTCAGAAAATGACTTGGTAAGAAAATTTAGATACAAAGGTACATCACGTAGACCTTATTCGTCAGACGATTCTATAAAAAACTTGGAATCAGTTGGTTGGGATATAGAACCAAAAGAGCCACCTCAAGAAAAATTCACTCAAGTTGAGGTAGAAGATATTCCTCAAATAACAAGACAAGATTTATTTGAAAAGAATGAAATTAATTTATTATTTAAAGATAAAAAAGGTAATGTAAGTGTTGGTGGTACTGATATTGAACTAGAAGGTGAACCGGGTACTTCATTTAAGTTTGCTGAAACATTATGGATGGAAACAGAAATTGGAAAAACAAAAAGAGTATTGTTAAGCAGAAATAAATATGCGTTGGTTACTTGGTTTGGATACGGATCAAATTCTGTTCAAATTAAAGAATTTGAAGTAGCAGAGTTGCAATGCCCACCATCTTATTTAAATGAAGATGTTGAAGGCACTGCACTTGGTTCTGTTGGTTTGAGATTGAGACTTGATGAATTACCTATTGCAGAGGATATTAACATTGGTCAACCGACTAAGTATATTGTATTTATAGATTCGTTGGAAAATGAGTTTACTCCTTCTGAAGTAACTCCTTTTGGTTTGGGAAGATTGCAAAAATATAAATTTGATGTAAGTGATATTAAAAAAGAAAATGCATTAATTTTTAAAGCATATAAAACTGATCTTGAGACAAAAGAAAATGTTGAAATTAATTTACCTATACAATTAGGAAGCAATTCTGTGCAAGTTATAGAAAATGGTGGTTATTATGGAGGAAACATAATTATAGGTCCAATACCAGAGGATGTTGAGTGGGTTCAGTATGAATTTGCAGATGAAACTGAGATTGCGAATATCGCAGAAGGAAGACATTTTCAATATGCTAAAAAATGTAATTATATACCACCTGATCCAACTCCCACTCCTACGCCAACTGAAACACCTTCACCAACATTAACACCATCACCAACTCCATATTTTTATTCAGGAGATTATTTTTCGGTATTATATAAAGATGTAGGGTCATCAAATTATCAACGATTTGGTCAAGAAATAAAATGTAATGATGACGGTGATAAATTTATCTTGTTGTCAAATCCATATAAAACAGGTGGATTCGTACATGAATTAGAGTTTTATGAAGTTGATAATCAAAAAATTACGAAACTTAATCAAACAATTCAAAGTAGTGATGCAGAGAACAACATGGCAAGTGTTGAAATTAGTGGGGATGGTCTTAAAGTAATTTACGGCAAACCGAATTTCACAATTGCAAAAAATATACAATCGCAAACTGAATCTGTTCCTTTTGTTGGTCAAATACTTCTTAATACATACAATGCTTCGTACAAGCAGTATAATGTTGTTACTAAAATAAATACAATTGATAATACACCATTTTTAAGATTTGGTTCTAAAACTAAAATTAGTAAAACAGGTGAAGTTATAGTTGGAGTTTCGTCTTCACTTAGTGTAAATCATTACGAAGTGTGTAAACAAAATTCTATTAATAATAACTACGAAAACTTTATAATAAATTCAAGCACAATGGCATCATTCTCTGATAAGAAACTGTCAGAGTTGTTTACATTAACAAATGATGGAAACTTTTTGTTTATAGGACTTAAATCAGAAAACTTTATTATCGGTATAAACACAACAAGCAAAGTAGTTTCACGTGTAATTAATTTACCTATAAACTCAGATTCAATCACAAATTTAGAATCTGATGAAACTGGAGATACTTTACTTGTTTCAACAAATAACACAATGTATATTTACACAAAAAATGATTCAGACGATGGATACACTTTATTTTTTGAATCACAGACAGTAGATTTTATAGGAAATTCGTACAAATTAAATTCAGACGGAAGACGAATAGTAATTGCAAGACCTACATGGAATAATGAACGAGGTGAGATTGTAATCGCAAGACGGAGTCATACAACGGGATATGCAGTTTTCACACGCATACAAAATATCAACGGAAACGAAAAAGATAACTTTGGAAGTTCGATTGATATTACCTCGGACGCAGAACGTATATTTACTGCAACTGCGTTTGCTGATGCAAAAACAAGAACAGATGTAGGGTCGGTGACTGTATTTGATGTTGAGTATAATCTTACACCCACTCCCACCGAGACTCCAACTGAAACTCCAACTGAAACTCCGACAGAAACTCCCACAGAGACTCCAACTGAAACTCCAACTGAAACTCCGACAGAAACTCCCACGGAGACTCCAACTGAAACTCCAACTGAAACTCCGACTGAAACTCCAACTCCAAAACCGACACCGACACCATTTGTAAAAAATACGCTTAGTGATGAATTAGGTAATGGTGGTTTCAATAATAATCACAACCTATGGTCGTTGGAATTAAAAAATGTGAGTAATGCTCAATTTATCAATGGAAAAAATTATGTAGGTAGTTTCACCGTGATTCAGGATAGCGGATTGGTGAGCTCCCCCACATATAATGTATTGTTCGGCCAAATGTTAGGCGCACCATCATATGCGAGTGATTTTAATATTTGTTTAAAAGTTGAAATGAAACACAAAACTACAAATGAAATAGTGACATGGGGAGATTCTATTGCATCCGGAGGACAAAGAAAATCCCAACATACTACGTCATTAGAACCAAGTTCCTATGCGGGTGTATTTATTTTCCCAACAGAAACAGGAGTCAATTTTTCTGATTATGAGTTGTATGATGTAAAATTTGAGTCAGGTCCTTATTTTTTCACCCAGTTTCCTAATTGTAAATTTGATTTAGAACTACGACGTAATAATCAAAGTCTTGGTTTATTACACTATGATGCTTCACAAGCAGTCACAGATGGTGGAACTATCGGTGGTTACTATCCTAAAAAATGGTGGGGATCATATCAAAACACAAAATCTTAAATACTTATATAAATGGGAAATCTCAAGGCAATCACATCTGAATCTGAATATGACGTAATAAGTAATGAAGCCTGGGTTAACGGTAGAATTTACTTTTTAAAAAGTGATGCAGATGAAGGTGCAACTTTATCAGTTACCGTTACCTTCACGGATAAAAATAAATATTCTGAAACTCAAGGTGTCGTTGATTTAGAGTTACCTAAAGTAAATGTTTTAAATGGAAATTATTATTATTCGTTTCCGAGTGATATTATAGAATTATTCGGAGGATCATTCACTGCAAGAACACCCACTCCAACTGAAACACCAACTCCTATTGCACAATTTGGCGGAGACGACAGTGCATTTAAACCAGACGATAAAGCACAACTTCAAACTGCGGTAAACGAGTGGGTTTTAGACGAAACAAATGCTATTTTAACTTACGGAGATATAAACACTTGGGATGTAACTAACGTCACAGATATGAGTGATTTGTTTAATTTCGATATATACACTTTAGATGGATCATATGGACCATTAGATCATCCAAAAATTCCAAATGCTTTGTACTCAACTTATTCGGAAGGACAATCTTTTCCAAACAAATTATTTAACTCAGATATTAGCAATTGGGATGTAAGTAATGTAACAAACATGAAACAAATGTTTTATAATTGCGAAGCATTTAATCAACCAATTGGAAACTGGAATACAAGTAATGTAGAAAATTTTGCTGGGATTCTTGGTGGTGGATCACATGGTGGACAAGACATTTATGGAGCAACTGCTTCACCTGCATTTGACCAAGATATTAGTGGGTGGTGTACAACCTCTGCTCCTGCTTCGTCATTTACCGGTCAATGGAGTTTTGAATATCATATCGACGGCATGACCAATGCAGATGCAATGTCTGGTACCGGAGGATACGAATTTATTACCACTCAACCGGTAGTAAATACACCAAGTAAACTTCCATCTCATTATTGTCCTGTTGTAGGAACAATAACAGGTGCCACTAACATTGGTGATGATACTTTGAATGTAAGCAATTCTGCGGAATTTACAATTGGAGACCAACTTGTAATTGATCGTGGAACAAGTTTAGAAGAAACAACCACAATTATAAATAAAGGATCGTTGGTCATTTATCCTGCATTAACAAAATCTCATGCAGATAATGCTACGGTAGAATCAAGACCTGCACTTCCAACACCAACACCAACCCCTACTCCAACTCCGTTTATGTTGAGTTGTATTTCAAAAGATACAACCGTTGAAATAGTTGATGTGAGTGGTAATAAATATGCGTTTGGTTCAAATGGTTATCAAACACCATTCAAATTAAATGTAGGAATTTACAAACTAAATGTTCCGTCTGAACATCCATTGTATTTAACTAACCACGATACATCAAAAATAACAATCACAGGAAATAATCAATCTGGTCCTGGATATCATGGTAATGTTGAAATAATTGTTTATTCTGATTTCGGAACAATAAGTTACGCTTGTACTGTACACGGAAGTATGGGTGGAAACAATAATTTAGTTTTTGATGATAATTGTGAATTAGGATACGATTTACCTACACCGACTCCAACGGAAACACCAACACCTACATTGACTCCATTAAATTGTGCAAGTGAGCATTTATGTGTTACAGATGTCAGAACACCTGATTCAGATTTCACAGGAACATGGATTAAATCTTCAAGTCCTATGACTATAACAATTCAAACTGGACCAAGTATATGGTCAAATAGTCACTCAGAAGTTACAATTAATAGTTATTATTATCATGTTGGAAGCGATTCAAGTTACGTAATATTTGAGACACCACCACTTGCAAAATACTCATCAGATGCAATGGGACAAGGAACGAAGGGTAAAGCATGGGAGTTACGATCAGTTTCAAGTATAGGAGATGATGCAGGTACACTTCTTACATACAGACCAAATGCTTCATCTGGAGTAAATCTAGATCAAAGCATTTGCATTGAAGATATACCAACGCCAAATTATAGTCCTTATGTTTTTGCCACGGGAAATTCTCAACTAATTTTTGAAGCAACAGAATGTCCGACACCAACACCGTCACATACACCTACAATTACACCTACACCAACTCCTGAGCAACTGACTCCGACTCCTGAGCAAGCTTGGTATTCTGTGGATGAAGTGATACTGAAATACGGTCATGATGAAGCAGATTTAGTGATTCTTCGTCAATTGAAAATTATTAGTGTACCAACTTGGTTACAAAACGGAAATGGTCAAATTTACCATATGCTGGTAAAAAAATCTTATATAGACTCAGGTGGAACTTTGGCGGGTGCACAATACTCATACGACTCTAATGTATGGTTCTCATATTCAGACTCATTATTTTCATATGATTCTAATACACTTAACACATCTGTGCGACTCGGGAATTACTCCCACTTCAGAGAATTTAACACCACATCAGATTGGGCAATGGCAGGTATGTATCCTGTGGGTAATTCTGCTGATTATGATGCGTTGCTTGCATGGAGTGGAGATGAAGAGATACTTTACGGTGTGCTATTTGCAGGAGGTTATTCATCAAATGGAACAACACTTGCAGATGATGAAATTTTATTTCCAGTTACTTTGTCTTTTCCACAACCAACTCCGACTCCTACTGAAACACCAACAGAAACACCGATTCCTGCGATGGAAAATAATTCGTTAAATTTTTATGTAAGTGGGGCTATACACAGTATGTACACAGCATATCCTGTGGTAGAAGGAACTTACGAACCAATTGCATTAGCAGAATACGATGGAACATTTGTTTATCAATGGAAAAACACAAAAAATGATTATAGAATAATAGTAACTATATACGGAACTGAAAATGAAAGACCTGCACCCACATTGTTAAATGGAAATATAGGAGGAGTTATATTTTGCTCACAAGAATGTTCAGAAGAGGAGATAACAGATACAGGAGCAAAAGAACATAGTTTTAATTATAATTACGAAGACGCATATATAGATTTTGAAGGTTCTTCTTCTTCACATCCTACACCTGGTGAGCCATGGTATGCCTTTAGTGTAAGTATGGGGTCTATTAGGGTTGTATATGGTGAAGAACGCACACCTACACCTACGCAAACCCCAACGGAAACACCAACAATTGGTCATGTACCTACACCAACACCTACTGAAACACCTACACCAACTCCAACTGAAACACCTACAATCGGTCATGTGCCTACACCAACTCTCACACCAAGACAACCATTGCAAACAAGTACGATTGATTGGTTAACTACAACTGCGAAACTCAAAGTTAATCCAAATAGTGCATCTGGATATTCGGATTTATATTTTGAAAATACTACATTTGATGCTAACTTGTATCCTTTTAAGGATCATACTAATTTAAACTTTTCTGTTTATATATTAAGAAGTTCATTCTCAGAAACTTCTGATATCCTGCTTAGTGATCCGTATTCACATTTCTATGGATATGCAGCTCCAGAACTTGGTTACTGGAAAGTTTACGATGCATCTTCAAACACATTTGAATCTACTTTTGTATTTGGTGATGGAGAAAATTCATGGAACAATTCAGGATTCAATAAATTATCCTCGGGATTAAAATCTGGTAGTAATTCTGTATATTATCCAACAAATCAAACGATTGGAAATGATAATATGTCGGGAGACGGATATGGTTATCATGATTTCAACGCATGGATTGGAGATGAAACTGATGTTAAAGTTGCTATTTTAGTGAAAAAATATCATGCAAATACAGGAGAAACTGAAATACTTGAAACTTATTGCATAGAATGTGAATTGGTATTTGATCCAACTCCAACACCAGAACCTCCTTTACCCGAACTTGAAACATGGTTGACATTTGATTCTTCTAAATTTTTTACAGATGCAGATACTCAATCAAATGGTGATCCTCCTTATAGATTAGTTTTGGAAAATGTTAAAATAACTGAAGCAAATATTCCGAGTAAAATAAAAAATGCAATTTCATCAAATAAGTTAAAAGTAATTTGTTATCCTGTTAAAGATACATATACCGGATCATTATTTACACCAACGGGTTCTGACTCAATGGGAAGCAATATAGATACAACTGTATTTTTTAATTACGGTGAGTTATCAAATCAAGTAAATGAACACGGTACTTACGATTATTTAAATTGGAATGACCAAGTAAGATTAAGAAGTTTTTGGAATTTTTATTCTGACTTTGCAAATGGATTGACCGTGGGTTCTGCTTTTTATGAGTATGATAGTGACAATTTTAATACATGGAAAGGTTCTGATGTGGTTAAACTCGGTTTCGGAATTGCAATTGCAAATTCGGATACAGATTTTGAAGTTTTATATAATAAAAAATACGATTTACCAATTGCTACATTCGTAGAACAAACTCCCACTCCACTTCCTCCGTATTTATTAGATGCAAATCAAATAACTTATATCGTCACGGGTACGAGTGGTTTTGAGATCCAAGGTCCGTATAATTCATATATTCAGCAATCACTTGATAATTATGGAGGTTCTGTTGGATATAAAAATAATGCTTACAAACTTGCTTTAGCATTAAACGCGAATGTCTCACTAAAAACTTCAGACAATCAAATTATACCAGGATTAAAAATTTATCCAGGATCGGATTGGGATCAGGTATTAAATGGAACCGTAGAACCTGTGGAGTCGGTGTATAATAGGTGCTTCGTTTTATTTGATGGAGATGTAGGGAATGTCTCAGTATTCAATGGAAATACAAAGATAATAGAAGATTTATTTGTCTACTCAGAACAAGCACCTGAAGGATCATACTTACCTCCTGATTTACCAACTCCAACTCCTGATATTCCAATTGCTTTTAATTTAGAAGCAACTAGCACAAATACAATAGGATACAATGGAAATGTTCACAGAGGAGATGTTTATTTTTCAATTTCTAATGTAACAGATAGAATTATCGAAAATGATTATATTGCATATAATAGTGGTATTTACAAATTCAATATGTTGTTCTCAGATTTACCGTATGTAATAAAATTAGTAGATGCTAACAAAAATACAATATCAGGACTTACTATATACCAAACTGGATATGAATCTGATTTAGAAAATCGAACAATATCTGGTAGAACTGACGGAGTAATTAGAAACGGATTGAATTTTATTGAATTTAGTGGTGACATAGGAAATATTTCAATATACAATTCCAATACAAATACGATTTTAGCACAAGATATTTTGAAATATTCATCGAGTGCTCCAACAGGAAGTTACTCACTGGGTCCATTGAAAACACCAACACCTACTCCCGAGCAAACTCCTACACCAAAACCTGTAGAATTTTCAGAATGGTTCGAATTTGATGAAATTAAATTAAATGTTTCAAGTTCAACAACCGAGTCATGTAAACTTGAATTTACAAATCTTCAATTAAAATCACAAAATATACCAACTGAGTTGTCTGATGCTATTTCATCCCAAGATATGTTAATAACATATAAAATAGTAAAAGAAAATGATACATCCAATGTGTTTGGTTTCGCAAGTATTTTAAGCAAGTATACAGACGAAACTATTGATTCAGAAACGACATTAAATTTTTACCAAGATATTTCTGGATTTCAAACTGGTAATTATGTGGCAGAAATAAGCAACACATCTGACACATACGGAGAATGGTTATCTACTGATAATGTAAAAATACAAATATTAGTTGTAGATTCTACTTCTACAAAAACATTTGAATACAATGAAATTTATGATATTGACTTGGTTACACAAGATTTTATAACAAGAATGGGTCCTTCCACATTATTTAATAATTTCATTTTTGATTACGAACTTGTTGATAATGTTGCCGACTTTAATACAAACCTTACAAACGGAGATTTTATATTAACAAAAAATGACACTAAACTTGTAGTTAATATGACCAATAAAGTATTTGGTCAACTTAACACAACTGATTCAAATGAATTTGCGAAAAACGATCCACGTGCAAAAATAAAATCGTTACATTTAGGAGGAAGTTACAATTTTCAAGGAAATTCTTTTATAGCAGGTCCACTTGGAAGTGATATGCTTGGTGAAATAACTTTTTCAAATTTTATTAGTTTAAATAAATTGACAATAGCAAATCAAACAATGTTGACTGCTATTAAAGATATAAATCTGTTAAATACTTTAGAGTATTTGTATATTACAAAATCAACTCCAAATGAAACAAATCTAGCTCTCGTAAATTCTGTTTCAGAAGAGACAATTGATTTTTCTAATTTTGTGTTACCAAATAATTTAAAACATCTAGAAATTTATTCAAGTAATACTTTAAATCCTTTTACAAACTTACCGAACTCACTTGAGATTTTAAAAACAAGTATGGTAAAAGACTTAAAATTACTTTCAAGTAATTCTAGTTCATCTTTTGTATCAGGATCATGTGAATCAAATGATACAAGCAGTGGTATAAATGTAAATTCGTTTACGAATATAAAAGAATTATATTTGTCATTATGCGAAGATTTTACTGATTTAAAATGTAAATTTCCAAGTTTGCTTAAATTGAAAATTGCAAACACTACAAATGTACCGCAAACTGAAGACGGATTTATTTTAACACAACTTCCAAATACATTGACAGAACTTGACATTTCTAACACAGATGTCATGGAAATTAAAACAGGATTTCCTACTAGTTTACAAACATTAATAGCAAGAAACAGTAACTTAAAAGAATTCAAAGTAATTCCTGCATCACTTTTAAGTGCAGATTTGACTGCATCTGCAATAGCAGATGATTCAGAAAGGTTTCAAATAAGTGGAACAAATTCAACTCTTAATCAATTAATTTTAGATGATTTTACATATATTCCAACTTTGACTAATTTGAATGCACTTACATCATTGGAAATGGACTTGAAAGATGCGTCTATATCTGATTTACCAACGATGCCAGGTACACTAGAAACTTTAAGAATCTCAAACGCAGGATTTTCTAACATCTCAAGTTTGTCAAGTTGCAGTAACTTAAGTATTGTAGACTTATCGTATAATTCGATAAGTAATTTGTCATCATTAGATAATTCCGCATCATCATTAAATGTGTTAAAAATAAGCAACAATGTTGTAACAAATGGTAATTTCACATCATTCAGCAACTTAAATGCACTTTATGCTACATCAAATAGTTTAGAAAATTTAAGTGTGCCGAATGAAATACAAATTGTGGAAATAAGTGATAACCCATTTTCAACTGCAACTCCATCTTTAAATAATTTGGTTACATCTACATTACGATTACAATTGAACGGAGACTTAGATTCTACAAAAAAGCAAAGTATAATACAATCTATTCCATCGGATGTATCAATTACACTAGAAGTAAAGGATGTAAGTTTTCCAAATACAGCTTGGTGGATAAACAAAAATATTTTTAGTTTAAAATTATCAGGTACTTGTAGCACAATCATACCAACTGCGTGTAGAGTGTGTACATTTGATGATACTGATTTAACTTCACTTGATCTAAGTTCGAATTCATTTTCTAGTTTAAATATTACATACAATGAATCATTGACTTCATTAAATACGGGTGATAATGTTGACGATTTTTATTTTATTGGAAATCCAAATATAGAAACATTCATTGGTAATCCGAATGTAAGTTCATTAAGATTGTCTTCATCAAAATTAAAAACAATTGAAGTTCCTGAGTCTTTGCAAATATTACAATTAGATAATTGTAAAGAATTAGGTTCTGGAACTGCAAACAATGTTTCACCAATAACATTCAATGATTCTTATAATTATGTAAACTTAAAAAGCATAACAATCAATGAAAGTGAGTTGTCAAAAGAAAGAATACAAGCAATTTTTAAAGAATTTAGTGATTTGTACGATAAAACTAAAAATAATCCAAATGACACTGGATTACAAGGTGTTACATTTGAATATATCGGTAATTCGAAAAGACCAACTGATGCTGACACTTATTATTTAAATTTAAAAACAAACGCAGAATGGCAGTTTAAACCTTTTGATCCAGAACTTGCACAATATATAACTTTACCAGATAATGAAACGGTGGTGATTGATAATGTTAGTTCAAGTGAAAAAGAACCTACATTTGCTAACACAAACACAAATACAGCTGATCTTGTGGTAAAAGATTCTAATGTAGGAATGATGGGTGTATTTCCAAATCCATTTTTCTTTGGAAATCAAAGATGGGATTATAACGAAATTGGTGTAACAAAGTTGGTGTCTATCGGAAATTTGAATACAATCAATATCACTTGGTTGGGTTATGGATCAATATTTGTGTCAATGTATGACAGTGGAGACAAAATAAAAATAGAAGATTTAACTTGTCTTCCAACTGAAATAAAAATTTCCAAGGGAAATGTTTCTGATATATTAAGAGAAGGAGACGAAAAATTAGTAGATACACTTTCAAGTACAGATTACATAAAAATAGAATCAGAGGACACAGAACTATTTGCTTCTCAATATGAACCAATGACAATTGGTGGAAATGATATAATAATTAATGTTAATGACATAACGCAAAGTGATGCACTTAAAATTAGATTTTGGAGAGGAAGTAATTTAAATTCTGCAACGGATGTCACAACACAAGTTGTTTGGAGCAATAATAGTTTGACGAATGTAAGTGGAACTCAATTTGGAAGTTTTTGGGGATCACCTCCATTAAATAATTCAAATGGAACGAGTCAAGTTTACATAAATTCATTAACATCTTTAAATGTCGATTTTGTTTCACTTGAATTCGCAGATGGACGAAAATTACCACAAGGATACAATGACGGAATTCAATTTAAATATTATTCAGAATGTACCGAAGATATTACACCCACTCCCACTCCGTTTTCAGAAGTTTTTGATGACTGGATTTCAACATCATCTACACCGACATTTCAAGTTTATGGAGCAAGTGATGTTGATTCACAAGATAAACCTGCTTTTATTCATTTTAATAACTTCCAATTAAATAGAATACAACTTCATAGTCGATTTAGAAAAAATTCAATGATTCAAATTACATTGTATGTAATTGACAAATCACAACACACAAACGGAGATTATGGTACAAAAGATCAACCAGTTGTATCAGATCACATTGTATGTTCTAGTTTTTTCTTGACGTCGCAATATTCAGATACTCTTAATTCTTTATCTACCAGTAATACATTTGCTGATCAAAATGAATATGGTTTTGGAGGAAGAGACGGAATTCATTATGACTCAAATACAGTAATTGTAAATGAAGATGCGGTGTATAAAAGAATTCAACCCTCTGGTTTTCAAAAAGATGTAGATGCGTTTGACAATTTGGTGCTGGTATACCAAATACTTGATTACAATTATTCAATTTTAGGTAATCCAGTTTCAAAATATCATAAAATTGAAACTCCATTGCAAGCAGGAGAATGGGGGGTTCAAACACCAACTCCTACACCAACTCCAGAGAGAACTCCAACTCCAATGGAGATACCTTTTGATTGGTCTGTATATACAAACGATCCAAGTCTTGATGCTATTATGACAGATTTCACAGAACAACAACTTCAAACTGTGACAGCTTCACATCCAGGATTTGAATCAAATTTTACTGGTGTGTTTGATAGTAGGGATTCGAATAATACTGGATGGAAAATTACATGGTTAAACGGAGCTCTTCATGGATACGAATATCAATATGATAATGGAGTATTGATACGAAGTTCACGAAATAAAAATGGTACTACTGTAGGTGAAAGTATAAGATGGTATCCATCTGGTTCTATTCGTGAAGTTACTATTTGGGAAGGTGGAAATCAAAAAGGAGTTGTAAAATGGAACGAATATCAAGATGAACCTTATCACGACCAATTAAGATTTCCAAGAATTACATTTGATTCAGTTACATATGGTGTCATGAGTAGTCGTGATATATTATTCAATTTTAAAATAGAAAATACAGAATTGTATCCTGTGGATTCATTTAAATTACAATATGTTCGTGCGGCTGATTTACAAGTGGGTGCTGAATATATAACATCTGACAATTTATACGAACGTGACGGTACTACAATAACATTTAATTTATCTGAAGTGACTTTAAATAATATTAACGGATCGACCGATAAAGTATTTGAATATAATATACTTTCTGTTGATGATGGTATAACACCTGGTGATTTATTATATTATAGAATAATTGGAGTTGGTCCACACGACACATTCGCAGATTATCAGTATTTGACTGATCATTATATAGATGCACCAACTCCTACACCAACTCCAACCGAGACACCAACACCCGTTGAAACACCCACACCAATTCCACAAGATCAACCTACACCAACACCAGTAGAAAATCGCATAGTTGCTTATTTTGATTCTGAACGAGCATCAAACAGTGGCCACCTCAACATAATAGTAAGAGCACTTACAGGTGGAACAGTTACTGTAAATGTATACGATTCCGTATATGTGTATAATGATAAAACTCCACTAAAAACTGTTGTGTACGATGAAACTCATGCTGGAGGTTGGCAACATTTTCATTCAAATCTCGTGCATGAAATACGTGGATATTATAATAATAATATACATGGGTGGATACTTGAAGTAACCGGAGATATCAAAAGATTAAACATACATGATTCAATTTATGGAAATGGTGAACATGATGGTTTATCAAGTATCGAGTTTCATGGGTGTGATAATATTGAAGACTTACCAGATCTCGATAGTGGTCACTATCCATACTTAAATTATGTTACCTTTAAAAATTTTGACGCAGGAAGTTTAGAAAAAACAAATCCGTTTGAGAAAATGTTTGCATACCAAGTAAACCTTTATTCTGTATATGGATTAGATACAATTAGAAATTTGGAAAATGTGAAATCAACAGAACAAATGTTTATTGGTTGTACTTCACTTGATGTAAGTCCCTGGGCAAATTCCACAACTGGATCAAGTATGAAATTTGGAAGTAATTGGTCAACTGCTCCGATTACTAACGTTGATCATATGTTTAGTGGTTGTACTGATCTTACATACAACGGTGGACCGGATTTTACAGAATGGTGTGTTTCTGAAATTTCAACTGAACCACCAAGTTTTGCGTCCAACACTACATTTACAAATCGTCCAAGATTTGGAAATGTATGTGGCAATGTAAACTTAGGTGGAAGTGTAATAGATGGATATGTTAAAAACGCACCAGGACAATTAATTGATTTATCAAATAATTCTATAATCAAAGAATTCTCATCAGACAATCTTGGAAGGTGGAGTGTTGATTTAGAACAATCAGAATTACCAGAGTTATACAAAATTAAATTTCTTCCAGGTGGAATTGATATTCTAACCAACAAGCAAGTTAATACAACATTTTCAAATATTGCTAAAAAAGAAGATGCACTTACTTCTTCTGCAACTTTAAATATTACTCCAGTTACAACATTAAAATCTGCCATTGTAGAAACAAAAATTCAACAAAAGAAAGATTCAGGAGAAACTTATGATGTGGATTCAATTATATCCACAACCAAAACATTCGTTGCAAACAAATTTGATATTTCTGAATCTGATTTGGAATCTGATTATATCAAAGAACAAAAAACCGACGTATTAAAAGCGAATACTAAACTAAGTGTCATAACAGAAACTTTGAAATCAACAGTAAGTGCAGTTGATAGTAATGTTACCGAAGATGCAATTTTTGCTTCGATTGCAACTGAATTTGAAAACACAATGGCATCCGAAGAAACAAGCAATGAAAATATAAGTGTTACAGATTTACTTAGCACTAATATACAAACAATCGTCAGAAATTCCGTGGACGAAAGTATTGAAGATCAAATTACATCTGATTCAAGTATTGTACAAAACATTGAGTTTATATCTGAAGTAGTATTAGAGGTAATTGACACATCATCTGATTCTGAATCTACTGATTCATTCGCAGATTCATTACAAGCAGTTAGAAAAGAAGTATTATCAACTATAGAATTTGTTGAAGAGGTTGTTTCTACGTCGGACATAAGTGATACAACTGTTAATACCAACAAAGATACTGCATTGGAATCTATTGATGACGCAATTGAGTTGGTAGAAGATGTAGTGATTGACGATATAATACAACCAACTCCAACACCAACACCAATACAAGAAACTCCAACACCAACACCACTTCCTACACCGACACCCCATGGACCATTTGATACTTTAGCACAAATGAATTTGCCAACACGAGTTTATGTCACGGCAAAACAAGGATCGTCAGTGCCATCTGTTGCCGAGGGAATTTATACATTGAATATGCAACCAAGAATTTTTTGGAATGGTCATGATCCAACATACCATACAGACGGTACATATTATTACGAAAACGAAGACAATTATCGTTTAGTAGTGAACTTAACCGCAAATCGTCCATTCGATTCAGAGTGGGGGCAAGTAGGTTTTTATCCAGGATCATCATTATTCACCAATACACTTGAAAATGGTCAGACTTGTCCAACCCAATGGGAAAATTGTAATGTACGTTTAGCAAATACATCAGACCCACAAATACTTACAAGTGCAGGAGCAAATTGGGATAACATAATTGTAAGTCGTGTTTCAAGTGACGGTACCGCAGAATCACCAGACGAAATATCAGATTCACCATCAGATGTAGATACAACACCCACGGCTACATTTGCATCTTATTATAATTTATCATCAGGTGAATGGTACTTTTTTACAGAATATATGAATAATCCACCCGTACAAGCATACGAAGCTTATATAAATAACAATTATTACGAAGTCCTCGTACAAGGAACAATTGTGCAATTAATAACCAACGATGTACCCGGAGGTTCTTATTCTATTATTGGAAGTTTAAGTGTTTCGTCAGAGCAACGGGTAAATGATGGAATTCATTGGGCAGATTGTTTTATAGAAAATGACACAGAAGTAAAAGTAAGAACTACTTTAGATAGCAACACGGTTGAAATTCAATTTCCTAACAACTTTTTGTCTTAATATATAAAATAGGTTTATTGTAGAATATATATATGTTTTATATTTATATGTATGTCACCTGTAAAACTTAGAAATTTGTTACCCGAAGGATTATTCGATAAACCATCATTCGCAAGAACTGAACGAGTTCATGCGGAAATGAATAAAATTGATCCTAAAACGATTCTTCGTAAATACAAAGCAACATCTCAGAAACTTCATAAAAAACCAAATGGATTTTGGTATGCGTTTGGAAACGAGTGGACTGATTATGTAAATAGTGTCGGAGGTGGATTTGAATCACAATACAATTGGTATTACAAAGTTGATGTTAATAGTTGTAAATTACGCAAACTTAATTCAGAAAAAGATATTATTGAGTTTACCAAAGAATACACAAAATTTGACGGAACAAAAGAATCTGAATTTCATACCTTTTTTGTTGATTGGAGTATCGTTGCTAAAGATTATGACGGAATAGAAGTATTTCCATTTCCCAAGAAACTAATGTCTGAAGCAAAGTGGTTAAAAGATTGGGATGTAAGTAGTGGTTGCGTTTGGAACACAAACAAGGTAAAATTAGAATTTGTGGGTTAATAAAATGGCAATCATAAGATTAAAAGATTTGTTGATGGAGGGTGCGAAAGAAAACGCCGCACTTGACTTCCTTAAACAACTTATTAGAAAAAGTCCATACGAAGGAAAAGTATTTCTCGCAGGAGGTGCGGTTCGTGACGAACTTATGGGAATTGATGCAAAAGACTTGGACTTTGTTATCAACATGGACGAAGGCGGAATCAAGTTTGCAGAATGGGCAACCAAGAAAATGAAGAACTTTAAACGTGGTTCTAATCCTGTTACGTTTGAAACCTATGGAACTGCGAAGTTTAATTTAATGGGCATAGAACATAACGGATTTAAATTAGATGATATAGACATTGAGTGTGTTATGCCACGAACCGAAGAATATACAGATGGAAGTCGCAAACCAAAAGTTGAAGGTGGAACATTAAAAGATGACGTAGATCGCCGAGACTTTACAACAAATAGTTTGCTTAAAAATTTAAGCACAGGAGAAATTCTTGATTTAACAGGTATGGGAAAACAAGATATCAAAGATGGAATCGTAAGAACTCCACTTGACCCAGATGTAATTTTTTCGGAAGACCCACTTCGTATGCTTCGTGCGATTCGTTTTACAATGAAATACAATTGGAAGTTGCCTTTGTTTATGATCAAAGCATTAAAACGAAATGCAAGTAAACTCAAACAAATAAGTGTAGAACGAGTTCAAGAAGAACTTAATAAAATGCTTATGACAGATTCTCCTGACCGAGCAATCAAACTTCTGCAAATTACAGGACTCAGTAAATATGTTTTTCCAGAATTGGATCGTTTGATAAAACTTGAACAAAATAAGTATCACAAAGAAGACGCAATGGAACACACTTTAAGTGTCGTTAAAGGCACTCCCAAGAACCTTGTTACCCGATTAATGGCATTGTTCCATGACATTGGCAAAGAAGCAACCAAAGAAGTTATTGGCAAAGAAATTCACTTTTATGGTCACGAAAAAATTGGTGCGGAAATGACCGAAAAGATTTTAAAACGATTGAAATACCCAAATGATATTGTCAATGCGGTAGTAACTGGTGTTAAAAATCATATGAAATTAAAACACGGCGGACCCGATTCATTTGGAGCAACCGATAAAACACTTCGTAAATTCAAAGTAAATATGGGTGACCATCTTGAGGATGTTCTTAATTTAATTCACGCAGATAACATTGCCCACGAAGCTGGATTTGATATGCCAAATCAAATTGATGCAATTCGTAAACGTCTTGATACTCTCGGAATTCCACAAGGAAAATTAAAACTTCCAATCAATGGAAAAGACATAATGAAAAAATATAAATTGAAATCTGGAAGTATAATTGGTGACCTTCTTGCAATTGTAAAAGATGAATATTTAGATAACCCAAAAGTAAACGCAAATAAGATATATCCAAAACTTGAAAAGTATTTGAAAGATCATCCTCAGTGAGAAAAGCATATACCTTAAAAAAAGACATACTTCCATTTCAGAAAGACTTACCAAACGTAAGCTTAAGTAAATTGCTTGATGAGTATTTAAACTTTAAAGATGCCAAATTAATATTATTTGATTTAGAAACACTTGGATTAAATCCTAATTTTGAATACGAACAAATCACAGAAGTATCTGCATGGGTGGTAGATGGTAATAATATGGAAATAATTGAGACTTTAAATTGTGGAATCAAGTTAAACGAATCTGCTTTAACATTACTCAATGATTCAACTAGTATTGAAAGAATAAATTGGATGGAACGACAGAAAAAAAGAAGTGGTTCTTCATTTGACAGTCCAACTGAAATTTTAGATATGACTCACTATTATGATTTAAATGCAGAAACTAATATAAAAGAATCTGAGGGAGTTTCAAAGTTTATTGATTTAATAAATAAATACGAAAATGTAATTACGGTAGCACACAACGCAAAATTCGATGTAAAGTTTATGACAGTTCGTTCATCTAAATATGAAAAAAAGTTCCCGATCACAAATACACTAGATACATTAAAATTATCAAGATACTTTTTTTCACCACTGGTATTAAAATTAGCAAATCACAAAGATGTCAAGAATGTGTACGATGCACTATTTCGTAAAAGAAAAGATTTTATTCACATCAGCTCAAAGTTGGGCGAACTAGCAAATGCTTTAAACATAGATTCGTCTTCATGGCACAGTGCAGATGCAGACGTAAAAATGATGTATGAAATTTTAAAATATATGATAAATTTCTTTGAAACTCACAAAGACGAAGATATACAAAAATATCAAAAACAGATTTTAAAAAGAAACATAGGAAAGTACAAATCAAAATGAGTTCGAGTGGAAAATCTAGACCATTAATGGAAAGTGAAATAAAAGCTGCTCAAGATGAAAGTGTATCAGCAGCTGAAGCAGCTAGAAAGTTAAATGTCAGTTACAACACATACAAAAAATATGCAAAACTTTATGGTATAATGGAGAGATGCAAATGTGTTGATGCCACTGGAATGCCTAAAGTTCATAATCCATATAAAGGAAAATATCCTTTAGAAGAGTTACTTATGGGAATGCACCCTTCATATCCACCATATAAGTTAAGAAAAAAAATATTAGGAGCAAAACTTAAAATAGAAGAATGTGACATATGCGGATATTCAGAAAAACGAATAACAGACAATAAAGTTCCTTTAATTTTAGCATTTAAAGATGGTGATAGAACCAATCATATACTAGAAAATTTAGAATTAGTTTGTTACAATTGTTATCATAATGTTTACGGAAATCTGTTTGGAATCACTAAATAACTAATCGAACTAATATTTATCTATGAGATGGATAAAAAAAGTTTAAAAAGTCATATTCTTCAACAAATGGGTGTATTAATTGAATTTGATATTATCAGTTCAACATCGTTAGAAGAATTTATGGAAACATATAAAACGATAGCAGAATCATCAGATGATATATCAGAATTAAATAAAGTTTCTTCACTGCTTAATAAAAAGGATCAAACTAAAATTCCAGGATTTACAAATCCTACACCTGGTCCAAATACTAAAAAAGATCCATCTTTAGATAAATTAGCTGTAGCACTTATAGAGTTTATTATCAAGAAAACTCAGGATCCAGAAGATTGGACTTATATCATAAATTACATGGTAGAAAAATTAGGATTAGAGTTTGAGGATGATGACGAAGCTGCAGGTGATATTTGATATAAACACCCGTAAGATGTGAATTTAATAATAGATGCAGATTTAACAAACCCACCTTCCGAAATATCGGTTTTCCGTGATATAACTTTGTACTCTAAAGTCTTTTTAAATATGGACATATTATTAGAATGTGATTCTGAAGATAAAGACATTTATTATTATTGGTTAAAAAACCGAGGTGCATTTGATTATGTAGATGATTTTATAAATTGCGAACAAGAACGAGGTCTTACAATTCGTTCTTCAAGAGCAACAATAACAATAAAATACCTTCGTGTGGAGGAATTAAATAAAGTTATATATTTATTAAAGAAAAATACTTTATACTTATAGTTTAGAGCAATCAACAAATTTAATCGGAAAAAGATATGGGAACACTAAATAATAGATTTCAATATGCATGGTATGGAACCTGTGGTGAACAAGAAAAATGCAAACCTTATGTATTTAAAGAAAACCCCGCTCAGTTGATAGATGCGGTTGAAATGGTTTCATCATTCACGACAAACTCTGCGAATAATTCACCTTTATATTACAAACCAGAAATTGACGAAGGAGACTTAGCAAGTTTAGAATGCGGAGGTATGTATTCATTTACCTTAAGACCAGGAAAAAGTTTAAATATTCCAGGTCTCACTGCAGCTGGAAGTGAAACAATTAAAGTAGGTGAAAACCAACTTGCTTCAAAAATTTCATTCACTTGTGCGGGTGTTTTTGATACCACACCATCTCCAACAGTAGCACAATGTATTCCAGATTCATTTACAAGTTTTAGAATTACATCAGCAAATCAACTTGTTTCTGTAAATGGAATTAATCAAAGATTCATATTCTTCGCAGTAAATGATCAAATCGGAATTGATACCTCATTTTTATCATCTGCTATTGCATCTGATATTAGAATTCAGTTTCCAAACGGAGTTACGTCACAAATTATTATGACTGGATTAAAACCAAAAGAAGAAGGTGGAATGTTTTATGTTGATAAAGGCACAGGTTGTTATGGTGGTGCTTATGAACTTGTTAATGGAAATTGGGAAGTCAATCTTGCTTTATTATCAGGTGAAGATTCTGATCCAGAACCTCAACCAACTCCAACTGCAAAACCTGCGTTAGATTGTAAATGTGCTCCGGATAATTTTACAGATATAAATATTACAGGATCAAGTGTAACTACGGGTGGTAATAATTTTGCAGGATTCCAAACGGGAACAATCGTTAGTTATGATCCTTCTACATTAAAATCCGAAGGAATTGCTTGTACCGTTGAATTAAACTTTCCAAACGGAACTAATCTTGGTTTAATCGTGATTAACGGCAAAGTACCAAATAATACTCAGTTTTATGTTAAACACGGAAATACTTGTTATACCGCAACTGCGTCTAGTTCCAATAAATCAAGTGGTGGAGATTGGTCACTTGCCACGGTAGTTTCCAAAAACTTATCAACTGGATGTGGAGACGATTTAGATGTTCCTGATCCTGATCCCACTCCTACACCTAAACCAGCACCTGAACCAACACCAACTCCAAAACCTCAACAAACTGGAGATTGTTGTCCTTCTACAAATCGTACATTAAATACAGATGGTTCACAATCAACAATCGAAGTAACAGATATTTTAGAGGGTCAAGGTAAATCTGTGACTACATTGAAATATGTGATGTGGGAAGACGGAGGGAAACTTTGCGTTGATATGACTGATTTAGAAAATGCTGAAGTAAGTGACTCTGAAGTTGCAAGATATTATTCTTTACCATCAAATCCAAGTGTAGCAGTTGGTGGATTGACCCGTGTATACAAAAACAATAAAAACACATTTTACTATACATCAGCAAACAATGTATGTTATGAAGCAGAATATTCAGCCGATGGACAAGATTGGCAGAATCCTGTTGTGATGCAAGAATCATCAATTCAGAGTGAGATGGGTTTTGCTCAAGATGATGTAGATTCAAGTGGGCAACCAATTGTTCCACTTGATTGGCCTACGGGAATAGATTCAGATTCTAGTCAAGAAGATGATTCTTATTCAGGATACTAATATCGTGACCGTAAGGGTATACAAAAAATGGGAAACTTAAATGGTCCTTGGGTACTTGTCTGGATAGGAGATACAAATGGTTGTGACGAATATGATACGATTGATCTAGAATCAAAAATAAATATAGTATTTCAGACATCACAATCTGGATCAGCATACTCCGTACAACAAACAAATTCAGCAGATAGTCCATTTGCTACAATTAAAAAACTTAATTGTGGAAGTGGGGTTGTTATGCAGCTCAAAGAAAACACAAATTTAAATCATGTAATACAATCAGGTTCTTCTTCTACTGCAAGACTTATACCAAATTTCCCTCTTGAAATAAAAATAGTAGGTCTAACTTCAAATTATGAAGAAGGAAATGGTACATATTTAATTACCACAAGTTTTAAAAACAACTTTCCGACCTATAAAAATACAAATGGTTGGACTATTGAAAAAGTAGAATCAGGATGGATCATATTACATGAAATAGATAATTTAAATTTTCTAAAAAATAATTCAATTAGTCCAAAAGTCGGAAACTATAAGGAAATAAATTGTAATACGAATAATTGTCAAACTGCATCAACAATGACAGACGAAGAGTCTGAAGATGATGATGCTGAAAATGATGACTCAAATTTAAATGATTTACCTGCGATTAGTAATTTACGAACGACTGAATTAAAAACAACATCATTCTCAATCTCATGGGACGGTGTAACGAACATAAGCAATTATGAAATAGAAATTTCAGATACAATAAATTTTACAGAGTCAGTTTCTTATTCTGTTAATAAAAATCAACAATTTTTTAAGTTTGATAATTTGACTGATGGATTTAGTTACTATTATAGAATCAGATACAAAAAATACTATGGAATCACAGATGGAGTTTACTCAATAAGAAATGTTACTACTCCGATTTCTGGTAAACGATCAAATCTTGAAGTAAATTTAAACGAAGAGTTTTTTCCATTATTAACTTGGGATTTACCAACAAATGTAAAATCTGACTATTCAATAATTATTAAAAGATCAAAAGATAAGCAAAATTGGGATGATCTAGTAACTTTAGACGGAAAATCTAACACCGTAAGTTATGTAGATAAAAATATTGGTGATTTAGAAATCTATTATTATGCTATTGTATTTTATAATGGAACAAATGGAGATTATTCTGATATTAAGGTAATTTCTGTTGATAAAGAAAAACCAAGAAAACCTGATGTAGTATCTTCCAAGTCTCCTACTTTAAATAAAAACTTACATTTTAAATGGGATCACGATAATAATATTTCACATTATATGTACAGGTTTAATGAGTCTGATTGGGTAAAATTATTTAAAAACACTACAAGTGTAACAATAACTGGTAAAGAAGGAACTAATAAATTTACATTAAAGTCTGTTGACAACTATTCAAATGAATCAGACGAATCAGTCACAGATATCATTGTTGATACCACACCACCCTCCGAGCCCGTTATTGTAGACATCGGATCAAGAACAAACAAAAGAAATTTGACATTTTCGTGGTCGTGTAAATCGGATGATGTTAAAGAATTTTTATATAGAATTAATAAAAGTTCATGGATAAGAATAGATAAATCTTTGACAAGTGTATCATTAAAAAGTATACAAGGACAAAACAGATTTGAAATAAAAGCAATTGACACAACAGGTAATGAGTCTGAAATTGCAGAGTATGTTATTTTATCAGATTTTAAAGCACCGTCTGCACCAAGTTTATCTAAAACTGAATCACCGACAAAAATGCCAAGATTATTTTTCAGTTGGGTATCAGAGGAGGTTAATGGATTTAGGTATAGAATTACAACTTGGAACGGGTCAAATGAAGATAAAATTATTGGAGATTGGACACACTTACCAAAAACGAGAAGAAGCATTACTTTAAATGGAATCGACGGATTTTATAGGTTTGAGATTTACTCTTATGACGAGTTTTCAAATAATTCTGACATAAGCTCTAAAACTATACTTGTAGATTATACAGCACCAAAATCACCTGAACTTACTGAAATAGATGTTGTAGCAAATACATCTACCGACCAAATTAAAGTTCGATATATTGTAGAATTAGATTCTTCAGCAGTTGGAACAAGATATAGACACAATAATACAAAATGGATTGATTACGACAATGAATCAGACTCGGATTTGGAAATAATATTAGACGAAGGTAAAAATGTTATTGAGATGTATTCTTACGATTCAGTTGGAAATGAATCGGATATAAGAACGATACAAAAATTTATAGATAGTGTGGCTCCATCTAAACCAATGGTTACTTCACCAATCGGTGGTTCTCCTGCGGGTTTAATGTCTAATTTATGGGAATTAGTGCAAAAAAATTCAATTCTGGAAAATTTAGAGACTATAAACATTCCATTTGGATATATGAACGAAGGTACTTCGGTCAATTTTGAAAATTTAAAAAATGGTAGCAGGTATAATACTGCGTCAGTATTACCTCTCAGAACAAATACAACAACTGAGTTTGAATTCAAAAAAGAAATTGAAGCAGGATTTCGCAGTTTCAAAAAAATCGTAGAAGATTTATACGATAATATAGAAATTAACTTTATTGACTTTGGTGAAGAATCAACTGAATTGAAAGATATTCCAGCTGCGTCTTTTTATGGATTAAGCAAAGAAGATTTTGAAAAATACGAGATGCCTAAAATCAGAATTGGAATGATTGATGGTAGTACAGACTCAACTCAAAATTTAAAAAATTTAGATCACAACTCATTTGAATTGTCACATAACATTTATTTTGATAAAAATTTAAATTGGACACCTGACTCGGATGTAAAATCAGACTCGTATAGTATACAATTTGGTGTTAGACATTTTCTAGGAAAAATATTTGGTTTACCTCAAAATCAAGAAAACACTCACGGAACAATGCACGGTATTAAAAAAGGTTTAAAAATTGTCAATCGTGAATCTTCTGACAAAAACTTATTCTCAAAGGTATACGAATTTCCAACTGTGAACGGAAATGATATTAGGGTCATAAACTCAGACACTCTTGAGATTGAATGGAAAAGTGACACAGATTCATATTATGAATATCGATATGCTTTTATATCAGATACAGGTCGTATTAGTTCAATTGAAAGATGGAGAGAACTTGATCAACAAATTTCAAAAAATGGCAGTAAAATAATACAACTCACAGACGCAAGTAAATTAAACTCTATGCTAAGATTTTATGTAAGATCATTTGATGATTCTAACAACACTTCAGATGAATCGTATGTAGACTTTTACTTGCCGGTAGAGGATATAAACACGAATATAGAAATAATTTCAATGAATGAAAAATGTGAAAACAATTCTCAATACAAAAATAATTCGAATTGTTGGGATAAATTTGGTTTATTTAGTGTCGAGTTGAGAGTCACAGAGAATAATTTAGATAGTAAGTATATTGTTGTTGAAATAAAAGAAGCATCAAAAAATTACGCACGATACGAAAAAATAGAAACTATTAATAATGGAAGATTTTCAATAGATTCACTTAAATCGAATACTGACTACACATTCAGAGTGTGTCTTGTTAAACAAGGAATAACTTTATCGAGTACCAACACTATCTACGACAACAAAGTTGGTGAATTTTCAGGCAAATTTTCAGGATTTAGTAATTTCAAAACTCCTGTCTCATACACAGAAAAACCTTCAACACCAACTATCCGTCAAATAAATCATTATAGATTTAAAAATAATGAGAATTCAAAATTTATATATCCACTTGGGGAGTCATACAGATTAAATGTATGGAAACCAACGTGTGTTATATATTGGAATAAATCAAATACAAATTTTTTCAAAAATTACGAAATCCAATACATGGAATCTGATGCAAAGCAAACGGATATTAAATCAATTATTATCAGAGATCAAAATCAGACGGAACATAATGTTCGTCTTGATGTGCATAATAAAAAATACAAAATGCGGTTAGTTTTAAACGATACATTAGGAAACTCTGTTAGTTCATCTTGGGAAAATTATGTTACCGTTCCATTAGATTTACCACCTGAATTGATTGAAGATTTTGAAGTTTATTACTCAGGTGAAATAAATTCAATATACAATGAAAGACCCGATTCAAAATGGACACTTGCATTTAAAATACCAAAATCAATAGACAAACAGTTTCCTCAAATACATAAAGTTCCAGATGTAGAGGACTTTGTAAGAAAAGATTACAAGTTAATTGATTGGGTTTCTTCAATAGGTCATCCACCCATGAGACTTGAATATAACTCTTCAAGTTCAGACTCTGAATCTACAAAGTCATATTGGATAACACATTCCAAAGTATATGATGATGAGTTTGAAGAAACTAATTTAAGAGTAGTCAAAGAAAACAACAACAATTTAATAAAAATATCAGGTTTTGAAGAAGAATTCAAATACGATTTTAAATTTACCGTGTACGATACATCTGGTCATTACATTCAAAAGACTAGAACTATTCAAACAAAACCACGAACCGCTGAAAGTGAAGACATAAATGTACGTCCGTCTATTTTTGTAAAAAAGTATCGTTACATAAATGGAATGGATAGTCGTGGAACTTCATTAAAAAATATTCAATGGATAATTGATGTAATCGTGAATATAAAGACTGAATCGAAACTAAAATATTTTTATGTATACTATAAGACTAATTTAAATAGTTCATACACTAAGAGATTTGAAGTTGATATTACAAAGATACCGGATGACAGGATATGGAGTCGTACTGGAACAAATACATATACATTAAGGTTATCTGGATTCCAACCAAAAACTCGTTATTACATAAAAGTTGACGCGGTCAACGATTTCGGAAATCTATCCGAGTCTTCAAATGAGTTTACTTATATTACTCCGGTTGGTGACATTGGAAATCCTGAAATGGTAAAATTAAAATCTATAAAACGAACTAAAGTAGAAACAGATGCTCAATTACAAATAGGACTTATGAAATCAACTGAACCGAATTTAGATTTTGCTTTACTGCATATAATTCACGATACAAAAAACAATATACCGAATAATAAATGGGAGTTTCCGAAAAAGAATTTTATTTCTTCAAGACGCATAAATTCATATATGGTAAATGGATCATATGTTTTAAATATTAGAGTAAGTTCTGATATGTCTAAATATCACACGATTGTAATGATGTGGAGAGACTCTGCATTTAATTATTCTACACCTTATGTAAAGGTATTTGAACCCGAAACAAACCCAAAAATTTCATATTTATCCGATGATGATATGACAGATAATAATCAACAACAAGATAATGTTTTAGTTTTAACTTAGATAATTACATCTATCTGACAATTTTTTAGAAACCAAGTATATTTATTATAGAGATGGAAGAAAACGAACTTAATAGAAAATATCAATACGGATGGTACGGAACCTGTGAAAATGAGTGCGAACCTCTTTATTTAGATCAATTTAATGATAGAGATAAAATCGAGTCTGTGATTCGTGTATCTATTTCAGACGGCCGTTCGTTTGAAAAGTTTACTGCATATGACGAATCATCTCTTACATGGGTCAACAATCTTCCTGACAACGAATCATTTGATGATTATATAAATCCTCAATTTAAACACATGGAGTGTGGCATGGGTTATTTAGTTGTCAGAAAAACTGACAACTTTGATCCTCTTAAAATAGATGGATTCACAATTGGAAATTACAACGGACCCTCAGACGGATTCACAACGGGATTTGTAGCAATAGATGGTTGTCCAGTAGCAACACCCACTCCAACACCTGCACCGCCTTATGTAAAAATTCAAACATTGGATGTAGATTACAACTTTAATGGTGAACCGGGTGAAGTAAAAATTAAATTTACAATACGATTACTTGAAACTGATTCTTGGCAATACAAAATATCCGGTGACCCAAATACATATACCGTATTGCCACAAAATGGCAATGTAGTTTTAAGTAAAGAGTTCGTAAGTGAACCTGGAGACTTTTCACTAACAGTAACAGGTTTAGATTCATCTGGTAAACCAGTTGTAGTAAAAGAATCACAAGATACAAGATTCTTTCAAGTTCTAGCACCTACACCTACACCAACACCTGAAAAAACTCCAACTCCAACTCCAACACAAACTCCAACTCCAAGTCAAACTCCGTTTAATTGTGAATGCGTACCTGGAACTCATAATAAATTTGTAATGCAATCTGTGACACAAACCGTAGGTGGTCATGTTTATGTTTTACCTGTGGGATCAGAAGTAGGAGTCAATTTAGATCAATTTGCATCTGCACAAGCAAGTACAGTGAACATTTTAAAACCGGGTGGAGAAGAACTCGGAATGATTGTATTTTCTGGATTTAAACCAGACGGAGCCGAAATTTATGTTAAGGACGGAGACAATGGAGTATGCTACGAAGGAGTAGCAGATTCATCAAACGGAGATGGTGAAACTTGGACTGTTACAATGAGTGCAAGAGAACTACCGGGAGATTGCCAACCAACACCAACACCAGAGTTAGACGACTGTTGTGATGGATTTGATCAATCTACAACCGTAAGTGAGTCAATCGAACCAAAAAATTATGTTGGTGGATTTGCAGACGGAGTTTCTGGTAAATTATGTTGGAAAACATTAGCAGAACCAACATCTGCAACTAATTTAGATTTCAGTTGTCCACTTGAAGTTGCTGACTTTTCGTTGGGTGGTCTCGTGATTACCGTTCAAAGTCCGTTGGATTCTTCTAATAATAAATTTAGATTCGAGACATCCGATGGAAAATGCTACGAAGCAACATTAGAGTCCACGGGTGATGCAGTTAACATATTCAATAGGATAAAGTAAGATGGCGGTAATACAACAAGCAAATTCATATAAAACAGTAATAGGTTGGTACGGTGATTGTAATGACGATGAATGTCAAGACATCAATTTATCAACATTCAAATCACAAATCACATCTGTGTATCAATGGGACAATAGTGGTGCATTAAAAGTTTGGAAATCAAATTTACCAGATACACTTAATCGTGCATTTAAAACACTAGAGTGTGGTAAGTTATATTATCTGTATGTAAAACCAGGAACTGGTTCATTTAGTATACCCAATTTTGTTGTATCTAGTTATGAAACAGATGATGCGGGACGAATTGCTTCTTCGTGTGTACCTCCAGTGGTAGAAGAAACTCCTACTCCTGAGCAACCAACTCCAACTCCTGAGCAACCAACTCCAACTCCTGAGCAACCAACTCCAACTCCAACTCCTGAGGTTCCGGGTGAATGTTGTACTTCTTCAATGTCTACATTTAACACAAACGGAGAAAATACCGAAGAAGAATATGCAGTAGTATTTACAGGTGAAGCACTAAAAGTCACGGTATTGAAATACAAGATGTGGCAAGACGGAGGTAAACTATGTGTAGATATGACTGATTTGGAAGATGTAAGTAGTCCTGACTCATTTGCTGTGTATAGATACTATTCATTACCAAGTGCTCCAACCCAAGCAATTGGTTTGCTTGCACGTACATATGACAACAATAAAAATACTTTCTATTATACAATTGGTGATGATTGCTATGTTGCAGAATATGGAGACGATGGAAAAGATTGGCAAAATCCTGTGGTAATGACAAAAACATCAGGAACTGCACAACCTGCTCCAACTTATACATTGAGTGCAAATCCAACAACTCCTGCTGAAGGAAATAATATCTCAGTAATACTCAATACCGAGAATGTAGAAAATGGTACACTTGTTCCTTATACAATTACAGGAGTTGGATCATCAGATATTACTATACCACTTACTGGTAATTTTACAATAAGTGGTGGTGGTGATACTAAATTTATAGGTATTGTTGCTGATCAGGTTACAGAAGGTAATGAAACTTTAACATTAAAACTAAATAATAACCAAGCAGAAGTTTCGGTTATTATACAAGACACATCGTTATCACCACAAAAACCTGATGAAGTAGAATTTCGTTGGAATACGATGATTGTACCTGGATTAGGTGAACGTGAAGTTTTGCAAGTTAAAAATGTATTAAAACCAACCCATTCTAACTTTGCATCGCAAAATATGTCTGGATGGTCAACCGTTTTTGGATATACCGGAAATGATGGTGCTTATTCGTTAAATGATGCGTTCTGGCCTGATGTTGCAGTTCCATCAGACTATATGAATTTTTATTCTGCAATTACTTTTGATGGAATGACAATTGGTTTGGGTGCAGAAGAAACTGATTCAACTATTGGAAAATATAAACAACTTTCAATATCATTGAAGGATGGAGTTGAATTTTCACATGACTCAAATGAAACAAGTCCTTCGTACTTGTTTATGTATAAAGAAAATATCAATAGTGAGAATACTTCATTGGGTGCAAGTGGTGTATGGCCGGTGATTGTGAAGGAAGTCGTGGACTCAGACGATCCAACACCTACTCCAGCAGATTGTAGTTGTATTCCAGATGGTTATTTCTCTGCTGACATAACAAGTGAAGCAATGGTATCAGTTGCAGGTCAAATATTTGCTGGATTTCAAAAAGGTACTCAAGTTGGATATAATGCTTCTTCGCTTGCATCTGATTTAGGTTCTTCGGTATTTTTTAAATACGCAAGTGGTGAGGACGCTGGATTTGTTGCAATAAGTGGAGGAAAACCTAATAATACCAAGTTTTATTATAAAGAAGGAACAAAGTGCTATTCAGTCACGGTTGGTGCATCAAATTTAGTAGGAACAGATTATATAGCAACTTGGGACCTTGAAGATACACTCGCAGATTCATGTGGAGATGCATCTTTTGCCGATGAATATAATTGTTGTACAGATTATGACACAAAAATTAATATAATCAATGGAACAGGTGAAATGTTAAACGGAGTGCAAGTAACTGCGTTTCCTGATGGAAGAATGGACGGAAATATTTGTTTTAATGCACCGGGTGGATATAATATTGACTTACGGGCTCACATAATTTCTTTTGAAGGAATAGACGGTGATGAGTTTAAAGTAAAGTTAGACCTTTCCATTGACTATACAAACTTGAAATTCATTTATCGTTTAAAAACCGGTGAATGTTACGAAGGTTATCTTAATAATACATACAATTCAACATTTACTGAGGTAACGTAATGGCAACATTGTTGCAAAGTGAAAATTCCTTTGCCAAGTACATTGTTTGGTGTGGAGTGTGTACCGATGAGTCTTCTGAGGAATTTGATTTAACAACCACAGATAAGATATTACAAGTACTTGAGTATTCTGCTTCTGGTACAATTGTAAAAATTTACGATACAACTATATTTGAAGCATTTTGGGATTTTTCTAAACTGAGTGAAGGTCATGCGTATCAAATAACTTTAAGAAAAGGTTCTGGTGAAGTAGATATTCCTAATATTGCAGTATCGTTTAGTGAAAGCACTTCAAAAAGTAAAATTACAAATTTCTGTGAACCGATAATATTAACACCAACCCCAAAACCAACACCAACACCAACTCCAACAGATACACCAACTCCAAAACCAACCCCTACTCCATTTAATTGTTGTGCTGACATGGAAAGTGTAACTTTAAACAATGACCAAGATGGAGTTTCACTTCAAGTAGTAGGTCAAGGATTTGAAGGTGGTAAATTATGTTATGGTTTAAAATCACAGGAACCAGTTTTACCTGGAAATTCATTATCGTTTTTTGCTAAAACAAATTTAGGAGATTTCATAGCACAAATAGTTATAAGTGCGAAAAATGGAATAGAAACATACACCGGATTTGACGAAAATTCATCAGGTAGATTTGTTTACACTCTGCCAAACGGTGACTGCTATGAAGGAGACCTTGAATGGGCAAATCCTGATAACTTTGCAGAAGGTCCTGTGTTCACAAAAATAGATTCTGAAAATGTTTTAGACTTCGCAGAAGAACTTTCGTTTACACCTACATCTGCGAGATATTATTATATGGTTGAAGAAACCCCTTCACCATTTGGGTCTGGACTCAATCCAAATGTAGATTTCAATTCAGAAGACTACGGAGCAACACTTTTAAGTGCTGGAAAAAATGATTATGGTCAACTCGGAAGTGAATTCGATGGAACTAAATTTAATCCTTCATATATCTCTATAAACAGTATATTTTCGTGTAACCAAGATCATTTCGTTTATTTACTTCCAGACGGAACTATTTCGGGAGGTGGACTTGCTATGAACGGACAACTCGGTGACAGTGCACGTTTTGGAACTGAAGATTCATCGTATGGTAATCCTGAAATATTTTTAGACGAAAATTTAAATAATATAAAAGATGTACTTGCAACAAAGACTGCTTCAATTTTTATTAGTACCGATAAATTAGTTTGGTGTTTAGGTGAAAATACATCAGGTGAATTAGGCACAGGAGATTCAATAGGATTCTCAACTCAAGTCGCGAAAAAACTTTCAATAGATGATATAGAGTCGTTTATACGACCGAGTAATGCACCCACAGACAATTCCACATTGTATTTGGTAAAAAATTCAGGTGACATATATGGATGTGGTTTTAATGGAAACAATAACCTGCTATTAGGAACAGATACTTTAAATTATTTGACACCAACAAAACTACCAATTAACAATTCAGAAATAGTATCTATTTGTGCCACAGATACTACTACATTAATATTGAAAACAGATGGAAATGTGTATACAACTGGTGATGTGGGAACAAACGGAGTTGGTGGTCAAGGTTTATCTGAAGAAACTTTTAAAAGTGATTTGGTTAAGATAAGTTTGTGTTCATCCAATAATACATTAATTGAATTTACAGATATTATACAGATATTTTCCAACGGAAAAGATGCGGTAGTCGCATTAAAAGCAGACGGAACTGTGTTTACATGGGGAGTTGGTTTGGACATTTTGGGAATTGACAATATTTCTGACTATGATGATGGATTTAATTATCAAAGTATAGGAAGAACAATTCCAACAAAAGTTGATATAACGAATGTAAAATATGTAAGCATGAGCAGAAATTGTTGTTTCGCAGTAAAAAATGATGGAACACTATATACATGGGGAACATCTTCAAACGGTGAAAACGGACTTGCAAATAATACTTCTTATTATTCTCCTACATTAGTATCGTTTGATACATTTATAGATGTAAAAGTAGAATCAATTATATCATCGTCTTTTACTAATTATGTAAAACTTGAGTATTCTTGATTTTGTATCAATAAAATGCAATGTTAAGATATGGCAACACTCATCCAAAACGAAAATACATTTGCTAAATATTTAGTTTGGTGTGGTGTATGCGAACACGACCAACCAACTGAAGCATCCACAAAATTCAACTACGTTGAATATAAAAATAAATTTAATATAAGAGTGTTTGAAAAGCTGATAAGTATAAGTGGTATTTCAGAAATACAACAGGTACTAGAATATACGCAAAACGGTTCGCAAATAAGAATTTTTGATAGATCAGTAAATAGTATGTTTTGGGACTTTGATAGTTTTCGTGAAGGTCATTTATATCAAATCACACTTTCAAAGGGGACCTCTCAGGTAAATATTTCGGGAATAATCATATCTACGGGTGAGAAAAAATCTGGATATGTAACAAATGAATGCTATATACCACCAACACCTACACCAACTCAAACTGAAACCCCAACCGAGACACCTTCTCCAACTTTAACTCCTACCCAAACTGAAACTCCCACAGAGACATCAACCCCAACAGAGACATCTACTCCAACTGAAACTTCTACACCAACGGAAACACCTACACCAACCGAGACACCAACGGAAACACCTACACCAACCGAGACACCAACGGAAACACCTACACCAACCGAGACACCAATGGAAACACCTACACCAACTCCAACACCCAACGTAAGTGACTGTTGCACGGATAAAACTATTTTAAAAATCAATGAGGACGCACTCGGTGCGTCATTTCAAGTAGAATCTTCAATGTACGCAGGAGGAAAATTCTGCTTTACTCACATTGCACCAGAACAATATGTTGTGGCAAATACAAATGCTTATTACGCACTTGATGACCAAGGAAACTATATTGGAACTTTATCAATCGATTCGGAAAATGGGCTTGCAGATTATGAAGGTGACGAATCTTCTGATTATGGAGTATTTTACTACGTGACGGTGGATGGAGAATGTCTTCGTGGAGATATGTCAACAGGAACGGCAAATGATTACAGTGATCCTGTAATTTTTAAATAATAAAAAAATAAAATAATATTTATAATAATGGAAGATTCCGATCAAACTCCAACTCCTACTAAGGATAATACGATTATTACAATCGATCAACATAGTTCAAACCCAACATATATACGTGGATTTTATGGAGACTCAAACGAGTGTAGTCCTTTTTTATTAACCGAACTTAAAGATGTGCTGTATACAGTATCTATTGTAACAGAAAATGGTACATCAAGAGCAATTTATACTCCTACTGCTCCTCCGGAAATTCAGAAATTTTCAAAATTAGAATGTGGTTTTTTGTATGAAATAGTCCTAAAACCAGGTACGCAAACAGGAATTACCATACCAGGATTGACTTTTAATAATATTGGTTTAGAGGATCGTGGTAGGGTCACTAAACCGTCTTCAGACGAAACGGTAACTGATAAACCAATTACTTTATCTGATTCAAATTATACATATGTTACAGGATGGTATGGAGTGTGTGAAACTGAATGTGAACCATATTCTTTGAGGCAATTAGAATCAAATCTTTACATCGCAACTGCAATTCCATCAAGAGGAACATCACGATCAATTTATAGTCCTACCGCACCAGATCAAATACAGGTATTTTCAAAATTAGAATGTGGTTTTCCGTATGAACTTATTTTTAAACCAGGTTTTGGTGAAATTACGGTACCTGGATTCATATGGAACAAGCTAGGTGATGCTCCTGTTGGAATTATATCAAAAGAATGTGAAATAGAACCAACACCTACACCAACTCCCACACCAACTGAAACTCCAACACAAACTGAAACTTCAACACAAACTGAAACTCTTACACCAACTGAAACTCAAACCCCTACACCAACACCAAAATTTGAAACTCCAACACCAACTGAAACTCCAAAATTAAAGACACCAACACCTACACCAACTCCAAAGTTGGCAACTCCAACTCCAACTTCAACTCCAACCCCAACTCCAACTGAAACGGAAACTCCAACTGAGACACCAACTCCAACCGAGACACCAACACCGACTGAAACTCCGACTGAAACCCCAACAGAAACACCTACTGAAACACAAACTCAAACACCCGATATTGATAAACTGATACATTATCCAAATGGGGGTTGGATCAAAACAGAGTGGGCAGGATGCTACGATTCAAGTGGACTCCCAAATAAAACATTTACAATATTTGAAACTCAGAGTTGGCAAAGTCCTGCAAAATTTTGGATGGGATTGCCATCAAAAGACAGTACAGACAATTGTGCGGGAGAATGGAGTGACGGAAACGTAGAAAGTAAAAAACGTTTTATGCGTAATGAAAATTATCTTGGAAAATATTTTTATCAAGGAGCAGATTCAAGTGGTGGATATGCTGTAAAGATGTATAAAGAAGATGGAACTTTTGTACGAGACGCAGTTGTTTGGGGATATGGTCGTTCAACCGATGAACAAAACCAAGGTAAAGTTCAAATTTATTTAAAACCAAGTTTACATTTTCCAAACACTTCTAGTACATCACGTGATTTTGATAAAATTCAGTCTTGGGTGAAGTCTGCTTATTTAGTTCCGTATCCATTACCGACACCGACACCGACACCGACACCAACACCTGAAAAAACACCAACACCAACTCAAACACCAACACCAACTTTTACACCACAACCAAAACCATATAACTTTAAATTAACAAATGCAACAGACGAAACATTATCATTTTCGTGGGAACTTGTTTCAACAAATCAAGAAAAAGTAAAAATACAAATTTCAGATGATGTAGATTTTAGTAATATTGTCGATGAAAATATAATTCTAGAGCAAGATGAAAGAAACACAGAAACATTTTCAGGATTAACTAATTCTAAATTATACTATGCTCGCATTTCTGCATTTGTTGCATCTGACGAAGAAAGTGATTTTGCTTTCGTAAATGGTAGTACTACTATTCCAGCACGTGTTTTAGGAGTCACTAAAAGTGTAACTCCGTTTGGTAATAAACCTAAATTAAGTTGGCAAGCATTATCAAGTGATTACGATAATGTTTCTGTATTTCGTTTAATTGAATCAGAAAACAGTTTCATAAAAATAATGACAATCAACAAAACAGACGGAAGTATGTTCACAGATGATTCTGTAATGGAGGATGGTTCATATGAGTACAAATTACAAATATTTAATAATGATGGTGAGTTTGGTGGAACATTTTCTGATATATTTGCAATTAAAGTTGATACAACGGCACCACCTGTTCCTACTTTAGAAAATCAATCTTTAAAAACGAACGATAAAACTCCTACCTGGAATTGGAACACGGATTCGGATGCTTTAAAATATCACTTGATACTTGAAAAAACCGATGATGAATCTATCTTATATGATTCTGATAATGTCAGTGATAATTCTTATACTCATGCCGATGATTTACAAGACGGAAACTATGAATTTAAAGTTGCGAGTATTGATGATTTTGATAATAAAAGTGAATTTGCTAAACAATCAATAACCATTGACACCACACCACCAAGTGTTCCAACACTTGTTGAACCTTCATCACCTTCTAATAATAAAAAACCAACTTGGACATGGAATATAAATTCCGATGTGCTTAAATACGGAATTGTTTTTAATGGTGGATCAGAGTTAATGATACATACTGTATCGTTTACACCTTCTGAAGATTTAAATGATGGAGAATATTTATTTAAAATAAGGTCATACGATGATATAGGTAATATAAGTGACTTTGTTGAAAGTAAAATTGTTATAGATACAACACCACCTGTTAATGTTACAATCACAAGCACAGAACTCACTGCAAACAATAAACCAACATGGAATTGGAATACACCAACGAGTGCTGTAGAATACGGAGTTAAATTAAACTCAAATGTAGAAATAAAACAAACAGAAACAACTTTCACATCTCCTGTAATTTTGGAAGATGGAACTCATACACTTAGAGTTAGAAGTCGTGATGCGGTAGGAAACTGGAGTGAATATGCAGAAAAAGAAATCGTGATTGATACTACTGCACCAACAAATCCTATTCCAACTGTAATCAGTCCGACATCTAATCCAAAACCTACATGGTCTTGGAACGAAGTTGCAGATGCAGTTTTATATCAGGTACGAATAAACAACGATGCACCGTTTACAACAACAAGTAATTCATACACTCCGTCTACCAATTATGTAGACGGAGAATATACACTTTATATTAGAGCAAAAGATGTAGTTGGTAATTATACAGAATATGTAACGAGTAAAGTCGTTGTAGATACATCTTCACCACAAAAACCACAACCAGTATCAACGACACCTACAACCAACAAACTACCTACATGGACTTGGGAAAGTATTTCGGATGCAGTTGCATATGGAGTGATTTTAAATAATGCAAGTGAAGTTTTCGTGACCACAAATAGTTATGCTTCAAAAACAGCATTACCAGATGGTGAAAATGTAATTAAAGTGCGAGCACAAGATGAAGTGGGTAATGTAAGTGATTATGGTATACATACGGTGACAATTGATACAACTGCTCCTACAATTCCAAATGTAACTTCAGATGCAGCTGCAACTAATACACAAAGACCAACCTGGAACTGGTCTATTATATCAGATGCAGTAAAATACACATGGAGTTTAGAATCAGTTAATGAGGGTGGTCAAGTATTATCAGTCGTTTTAACAGGAACAACTACTCTTAATCTGTTTAAACCAAACCAAAATCTTTCAGACGGATACTATAAGTTAAATGTTGTAGCAGTCGATTCACTTGAAAATGAAAGTGATGCTGGATCATTTACTATTAAAATAGACGCAACACCACCTGACTCACCGGATATAAGTTCATCTGGAATCACAAGAAACCGAAAACCAAGTTGGAGTTATGGTGTATCAGATGAAAGTAATCCAACTTATGGAGTTACTTTTCAAAATGAATCTGAGATAATAACTACCAATACTACATACACTCCAACTGAAGACTTGGAAAATGGTACATACAAATTAAAAGTACGAGCAAAAGATGAATTAAATAATTGGAGTCAAACTTCGGAAAATGAAGTTACTGTTTATTGTATTCCATCTAATTTTGATATAATATCAATTCCATCAAGTTTTACTGCTGGAGTTTTTAGTTATCCTGCAAAACAAATAATGTTAACAGAAATGCAGGCAGACGATCAATTTGGATTTAAATTTGACGATTTTATTTCTGCAACCGGAAATACTATGGATTTAGAAATAAATGGAACTCGAATTGGAAGTTTATTTTTCACGGGATCAGAATCTGTTGATGTAGGTGCTTGTGTTTACTTGCAACGAGGAGGTGTGTGTTACTGGGGTAAGGTAGAGAAAACATCCACGGGAGTAGAATATATTAACTTTACAACAAACTTTTCAGGAGAATGTGAATAATTATATCAATAAACTGTTTAAAAATCTATTATATAAAATATTTATAAAAACTATTACACTATAAATTAGGAGAAAATAAAAGATGGCATTAATAACAACTTCAAAATCATTAGGATGGTACGGTGTTCACGGAGCAGATGACTGTGAAGCATTGAGTCTACATGAAGAATTCGGTACATACAATTCATCTGGAAGTTTCCAAATTGGAAAATCTGGATTATCTGAAACCGAAGCAAAACTAATATCAATATGGACAATGTTACCTACGGGATCAGCATGGCCATGGAATTTAAATATGGAACAAAAGTACAGGAATCATCCGATTTCAGCACTACGAGATCTTGTGAAGCAACATGATGAATTAAAGTGTGGTCAAATGTATTGGATTACATGGACTGGAAACAAAGACTTGAATTTACCTGGATTTGTACCAACTGCACTTGGTGTAGATATGGGAAGAATTTCAGATTAATTTAAAAAAGGGAGAAAAATAAATGGCAAATATAAATAAAATAAATGGTATATCAGGTTTACAAGGTACAGATGTATCATGTGAAAGCGTAAGTTTGTATGGACTTAGAAACTATATAGATAAAGTGTTCGTTGCAAGTACATCGGGAAGTGCATATAGTGTTCAACCTGCGGCTTCATCAAATAGTCCATTTGCAACTATCAAGAATTTTGATTGTGGTAATGCTTATATCTTTTTTAGATCAGGTGCTGAATCTTCATGGTCAGTTTTTAATATTCCACATTTTGAACAAGGTAATCTCGCAAATAATGGTAACAAATTAGTTACAACTTTATTTCCAGATCATTTTACAATTGCAGGTAAAGGTGAGTTTCACTTGACATCTGGAGTAAATGATCCTGGATCAGGATCAAAAGCATGGTATCAAACAATGCCTGTGTATAAAACAGTGGATAGTTCACTCAAGTGTTGGTTTGATGGTTCTAGTTATGTAATATCAAGTAGAGTTGGTAACAAATCAAGTTCGGTATTAAATAATTCAGTTTTACCAAATGCTCCTTACGGAGACGCAGAAACATCATCTGCTAAAGTAGAAATGTCAGGATTCACAGGTGGATCAGCAAATGCTAACGGACTATATGTTGAAGTTGGATACTTGAACGGAAAAATTCTATACAGACACGCAAAAACCGGTGACTTTTATTATTTCTTTAATGGTCAAACATGGGTATTAACTGATACACCTGTTACCGTTAATGGTGGTGCTTGTTATGTAAACGGTGGAGTTGAAGTGAATGGTAAACTTGATAATTCAGGTGGATCAAACGGAAATTGTTTTGATGGGCAAACCGCAAACGTCAATGACGGATCAATGGACCCACGATCACTTGCAACAGAAGATGCTGAATCTTTAATGTCAACTGAAGATAAACTCAAGGTGTTAATTTCAGAAGATAATCTATAATAAAATAATACAACCTAATTTATTAAAAAGAAAGAGATTTTATTCTCTTTCTTTTTTTTTTCTATTTTGAAGTTCTGTAATATTTATATACGATGGCTTCCTGGTATTCAAGATTTTCAAAAAAAATGTTCATGGCACTTGCGTCTGCGGGTAAATACCAAACCGTATGCGATTGTGAAATTCACCCAAGGTGGAGACCAGGTCAAGAATACATTGCTGATACACTTGTAACTCATATAAATCCCAAGACATCTGAGTTATCTTTATTTAGAGCAAGAGGTCTAAAAAATGAAAACCAATATGTGGATGCAGTTGGAGATGAACCTGGAGATTCAATACATTGGGAGTTAATTTGTGCTTGTGAAGAAATAGGATTTACTCCTACTCCTGTAAGTACGCCAACACCAGAAGAAATACCACCAACTCCAACGCAAGAAAATGCAATAGCAACACCAACCCCATCTCCTAGATTTCGTTGTGAAGACTACACAGAATGGGATGGTGAAAAAGTATTGACAACGGGTCAACCACATTATGCTTTTAAAGACAGAGTTTTTTATAAAGGAAAAGTATATGAAGTAAGAGATGTATACGGCACCGAAAAAAATGATATACCAGGAATTTCAAATCACTGGACGTATTTATTTGATTGTGCTGAGTGTGTATGCGTACCTTCACATTTTGTAACATGGTTGGTAAGTGAGAATGATACTAAATTTGAAACAGGATATACAAAGGGATTTGCTAAAAACTTAAGCTTCCATTTTGATGAAAACGAGTTTGATGATGGTTCTGGTGTAAAACTTGAATTAGCACTAGACAATTCAAACATAAGAGGTGAGGTATTTATTGAAAATAAAGAAATACCTTTTGAGGGAGTTAATTTATATGTCACTTTTAATAACATTTGTTATCATACTTTAGCTAAGTCACTAAATGGAAATACATCATTTACTCTTGATATTGTATCATTTCCTGAAATTTGCCCAACACCATCGCCAGATTCTGTTTATGTATGTGGAGAGGGATTTCCAAATATGTTTAGAACAGATGGTAAATCAGGTTCACATGAACCCTACCACGGATTATCTGCTGAATTGTTTGAGGTGGGTGGTAAGATATACTACGATGACTTACAAATAACAAATTTAAATGAAGCATCAGTTTATACTTCACTTTTATACAAAAACGAAATTTCAGATTCACCATTCGGTATTTTAGTTTTGGTAGGTAAATTCCCTTCAGGCAAAAATTATGTAATATACGAATCTCCGGATGGAACGTGTTGGAGAGCAAACATACAACCAAACGGAAAAAATATAGTAATGTTCCGTGTATTATAGAATTGCAATTTATATTTATTAGTTAAATGAAAAGCTACGACATCATTCAAATTCCCCATTCTTATAGTTTTGTAATAGGATTCTTTGGAGTATGTGATGGAAACGCAGATACAAGTTGTGTAGATTACGACATGAAGTTGTCTGACTTCAGAAAAGTTGTAGATTCTGTATATCAAGTAGATGCATCTCGGAATAACACAACATTTTCATGGTACAAGTCAGATTTGTATAAAACTGACTTAAATCATTTTGATAAATTAGAGTGCGGAAAGTCTTATTATTTTGTAGTTAAGTCAGGAGTAGGAAGAGTAAATATACCACATCTGTATGTCACAAATTCTGGTACACACAACACTAACGCAAGGATAACAAGTGATTGTAATTTTATTCAAACCACACCAACTCCGGAATCATCATGTTGCAGTGAATTTTCAAATTCTATTTTAACAACAGGAACCTTGAACGGAACAGAATCATTGGGTGGTGTAAAAACATTTGGATTTGACTTTGGTGGTGTTTTGTGCTTTGACCCACTTGAATTGACCTATCAACCTTCAAGATATAATTTTAAAACAGATGACGATTCCATTGTAGGATACATTACAACCACGGGAATCTTTAAAAATAAAAAGATAAGATATACATCACCATCTGAAGATTGTTACGAATCAGTTGTAGAGACACAAAATGGTTTTAATATTTTAACTAAAAGGTAGTATTTATATATATGGCTGAACTAAATCAAATCCAAGATTCTTCTGCAATTTTTGTAGGATGGTACGGAACTTGCGAAAATGACACTTGTCAAGACTTTCCTTTAACATCGACTGCAATTAGATCAAAAATTCAAAAAGTGTTTCAGACATCGTCAGTTCCTAAAAATGATGGATATGCTTCGTTTGACGGTACAATAGATTCATCGTTTGATGGTAATCTTCAATCATTTACAAAACTTGAATGCGGAAAATCTTATATTATTGTTTTAAAACCTGGTGTGAGTTCTTTAATAATTGATGAATTTTCCTACACAGATATGAGCAATGGTAAAGGTGGACTTGTTACAGACGATTGTAGTGTAGTAGTTACTCCGACTCCAAAACCTACACCTACGCCAAAATTAGAAGTTACTCCTACACCAAAACCTGAAACTTCAGAGTGTAAGTGTGCTCCGTCTAACTTCACGAATATTATATCAATTGGAGATACTTTCAACTCGGACGGACACACTTTTTCTGCGTTTGAATCTGGTTCTGAAATAAGTTATGATAAAACTTCACTTGAAAGTTCAATAGCATCTGTTGTTTCATTTAAATTTCCAAATGGTTCTCAAGCCGGACTAATTGTATTTTCTGGAGTAAAACCAAATAATAGTGTATTTTATTATAGATACGGAATTACTTGTTATACCGCAATCGCAAATGATACAACTAACAATGGTGACGATGAGTGGGAACTCGTATTATCAGTAGATAAAAAATTAAGTGATGAGTGTGGTGATGATATAATACCAGACAATCCTCCAACTCCTACACCTATTCAACCAACACCTACTCCTACACCAGAACCGCAAAAATTATCTACACCCGTAATTTCGGGTACGATTGATATTCAAATGACTTCACTCAAGATTGGTGTCAAGCAAATAGATTCAGATGCACAACTTTTAAAGATAGATATTTCTTTAGATGAAAATTTTTCAAATATAATAAGAACAGATACAGAAGTAGCGTCAACTGTTAATCAAAGTGGAATAGATATTATACCAAATCTTACACCGGATACATTTTATTACATCAGAATGTATGTTACTGCAAACAACTTTTTAGATTCTGAGTATTCAACAACATTTGGTGTAGCAACATTAGATGAAGCTACACCTACACCAACACCAATTGCACCAACTCCAACTCCAGAGCAACCAACTCCAACTCCAGAGCAACCAACTCCGACTCCAGAGCAACCAACTCCGACTCCTGAGCAACCAAAAGATTGTTGTGCAGACTACGAAAACAATGTAAAAATTGAGAGTGCAAATTCACCAATTACTTTTAGAGGTATAACAATAAATTTCGGCCAAATCGGAAATGTTTGTATTGATGAATTAAATCAAGATGTAGAACCTGAGAAAAAAGTATTTTGGTTTGGAAATCAATCTGCAAGTTGGTTCGGATCAATAAATACAGATTATCCAATTATTAATAACAAAATACGATACACAGACTCGGATGGAGTTTGCTATGAAGGTGAGTTGAACGCATCCCCTCCAAATGGACAATATAACATCTTAACGGAGATATAGAATAATGGCAATTTTAAAACAATCAAACGACACTCAATTAATATACCAAGGTTGGTATGGTTTATGTAATGAAAATGATACGTGTGAATCATTTCCACTTGTTACAGGATCTGGAATGGGTTCTTCGTATGTTCATAATAGTATTAAATATATTTTTGAGGTTTCGGAAAACTCAGAAGGTTCTATTATGTATGATGGATCACTAACATTCGGAGGTGCGATTGGAACAATTGCAATTAAAGAACTAAAATGTGGAAGATGTTATCAAATCATAATGAAACGTGGTTCTGAAGAACTAAATATCCCACAATTCAGTCATTCAAACTTCTCAACAACAGAGCAGAAAAAAATTACAGATTCATGTGTAGTTGTAGAAACACCTACTCCTGTACCACAACCAGAACTTACCCCAACCCCAACACCAACTCCTAAAGATTGTTGTGTAGGATCGGACTTTTCTTATACAATCGTTAATGGCCAATCCGGAGGTGATAATAATGTTACTGTCAGGACACAAGGATTAAATTCTCAAGATGCAACCTGGGATGGAACATTATGTTGGGAAGAACTTACCGTCAATAGCAATGATACGGTAAATTATTTGATTGATTTACGAGTAAATGATTCCGTGACTGAATCTCTTGGTATGATAAATATTATTTTAAATGCAAAATATGAAGATCAAAAATTTACATATACACTTGAATCTAATGGTGTATGTTATACGGGTGAAATGAAAAATACAAATGAACTTGGCCAAGGCGGAATGAATATCTGGACACCAATGTAAATTGGAAATAGAGCATGGCAAGGTTACTACAAGATTCAGAAAATTTTATAAAGTATAGAGGTTGGTACGGTACTTGTACTGAGTGTACTTCATTTAGTATTTTAGACCATATATCAATAATACACAGTATAACGCAATTTTATGTACAGCCGTCAACCGAGGAAGGTCGTACAGGAAAATTATTAGTTGCTGAAACAAATACATCAAATCCTTCTTATTTTTGGGATATTAAAGAATTAAAATGTGGTGCAATATACGAGATTACATTAAAAAAAGGTGCAAGTGTTCTTGAGATTCCTAATTTTATAATATCAGAATTCGACAAAGGGGACCAAGGAAGAATTGTAATTGATTGTGATGGTAAACAAGAAGAAGGTAAATTAGATTTTAGGTGCAACGAGATAGATGGAAAAAGTGTTCTTCAAGTAAAAAACAATTTAAATCCAACTCATAATAATTTTAGTGGTAGGAATACATTAGAAACTTGGTCAACAATGTACACATTTGTTCCTCCTCAATCACAAATGGATGAAAATGCTCACACTTTAGGAGATGCTTTTTGGGCAGATGTTGCAGTTTCACTTGATTATGTGGATATAATGGATTCAGATAAAAAGTGTTGTTCGGGTGAATTAAAATTTGAAGTAAAAGAAAGTACGTCCAATAACTACAACGGATTTTCACCTGTGGGGGATGAGTACGTAAATGCGAACTCATTTTCATATGGTGGTGAATTGTGCATAGGTAAATCAAAAGGAGGTAATCCGTCTTCAATATTATTATATCTAGGTGCAGATGAATATAAATCAGATTATCCAATTGGAAAAATAGATACGATGGGTGGATTGAGTTCTGATAAAATTAGCTTTAGAATAATAGAAAACTCAAGTAATGATTTCTTCTCTGATGATTTAGTTGGTAAGTGTTTTACTGGAAATATTGTAAACGGAATTTGTAATTTATTTTTGACAACAGATTTTGAAAATAATCCGTACACTACGATATCAGATAAAGTAATTACTATTAAAAAATCGACTAATGAAGGATATATGCAAATTTATGTTGACGGAGACGCAACATTTATTTTCTCAGGTGAAGATGATGATGTCAATAATTCTGCTAAAGGTAATTCTACAAATTATCCGGTTTTATTATGCAAAGATGAAGAAATAACTGCTACTCCAACACCAAAAACCGAAACTCCTACTCCCGTCATTATACCAACACCTACTCCTAAAGAATTGACACCCACACCAGAGTGGGCAGATTGTTGTCCTGTAGATAACAGAGTTTTTTATACTGACGGTGAATACGAAATGCACGAGGTTCAAAGTTCTATGCCAGGTCAAGGAAACGTAGTAACCACTTTAAAATACATGGGATGGGAAGTTAGAGGAAGGTTGTGTGTAGATATGTCGGGTCTTGATAGTGTAACTGAAAACGATACAGAAGTAGCCCGTTATTTTTCATTACCAGAGAATCCAGAAAACTCAATTGGTTCATTAACACGTGTTTACAACAATTCTAAAAACATATTTTACTATATTTCACCGAATGGAGAGTGTTATGTATCAAGTTATTCTGAAGGTGCGACAGAGTGGTGGAATCCCAATGTAATGAAGAACATTCTTGAAACACCAACTCCTGAACAATCAAATCAGTCTGATGACATTGATTTTGGTATAGGAGGACCCGAAGACGAACCAACACCAACTCCGACTCCAGAGCAAACTCCTACACCAACACCCGAGCAAACTCCAACTCCAACTCATGTAAATTATTTTGTAGGTGATGAGTCAACACCAACTCCAACTCCTGAGCAAACTCCTACACCAACACCCGAGCAAACTCCTACACCAACACACAAATTTGAATCAAATGATTGTTGCGAGGGTAAAGTAAGAATACCAGCAAATACTGCCGGAGTCGCATCTATTCAATTGTTTTCATCAGAGGGTTATACACTATGTTGCTCACCACACATGGACTTTAATGAAGATGTAACAAGTAATTATGTTTTTAATGTAAAACTTGACGAAGGTACTCCGATTGGACAGATTGTAATAGTTGCGAGAAGTGGTGGAATAACTGCTGAAAACTTTGATTCAACTATTTTCATCATAGAAGATTCCAATGGTAATTTTTATGAAGCAGACCTTGATGGATTGACTGATGGTGAAATTAATTTTACACCAAAAAATTGTGGAAATGTCGTAGATACAAATTGTTGTGAAAATGCAATTGAAATACCGGCAAATACGGCGGGTGTAGCATCAATTCAATTATTTTCATCAGATGGTTATACACTATGTTGTTCACCTCACATGGATTTCAACGAAGATGTAACAAGTAATTATGTATTTGCTGTAAAACTTGACGAAGGTACTCCGATTGGGCAGATTGTAATAGTTGCAAGAAGTGGGGGGATAACTGTGGAAAACTTTGACTCAACAATGTTTTATATTAAGGATACAGATGGCAATTGTTATACCGCAGACTTAGGCAATCTTACAAGTGGAGTACTTAATTTTACAAGTGGGTAATTATGGAGATTCAATTAAGTTCAGATACTCCGATTTACATTATGGGTTGGTATGGAACCTGTGAGAACGAGGACCCTTTTCAGTTATCGACGATAGAAAATAAATTAAAAAAAGTATTGCAACTCAATGAATTCGGTTCGGCGTTGTATATTTATGATGTCAATAAACCATCTTGGCAAAATTATCCATTTACTACTTTAAATCGTGGCTATTCATATATGCTTGTTTTTGATATCGTTGATGAAAACACATCAGCTGAAGAAAAAGTTGTAAGTATTCCAGGATTTACATCTGCATTACATCAAGGATACAATAGAAGTGTTTGGCCTCCAACGGAATTAGAATCTGGAGAAGGATTTGGTCGCACAATCGCAGATTGCGATTCGGTTCAAGCAAAAACACCAATTTGGTTATCATTTTCAGCAACGGATGTAAACACAGACAATCATTTTACAAATTGGCACGAAATGACAATCACAGAGGAAGATAATTACTCAAAACTAGTTCCAAAAAATTCAGATACATTGTCATCAGATTTGACATCATTTTCTGGTACAAATTTGCTAAATATTGCATTAGTACAAGAAATTAATCCTAACGATTCAGTTGATCCAACGAAAATATTTGGTAGTGGTGATATAGATATGTCGTGTAAAGAATGCGGTTCATCTTTACCTAGACTAATTTTGATGGATAGTTCTGATAATAAATTCATTTACACAGATAGAATATATAAGTCCGATGAAGTTTGTTATGGTTCAAACCAATTATCAACTAAGACTTCAAGTGATTGGTATGGTGCTCCAGTTGTTTACAATACAATAAACGCACCTCAGAAATCAATTACAATAAAAGAATTGTATTTTGATGTATCCGGTGGAAGTAAGCTAAAATTTGAAGGATTCAAATGCTAACATGGAACATATAAATGAGCGATTTTTGTTGTAATGATGACTATAATGCAAATGGAGTGTTTGATGCGGTTGATAAGGACATCTACAGTGTTTTTATTACAGAGTGCTTAACAAGTTCAAATGGTTGCCCAACCACGGTTGAGCAAATATTGCAGGTATGGCAAAAAGCAGTAGACAATCAGCAAGTAGCTGAATTGCAAGGTACAATAGATCACTTACCAAGTTTTGATTGTGCAGATTTCAATTTAAATGGGAAATTTGATGCAGTAGACAAAGACATTTACGATGTATTTGTTACAGAATGTCTTACGAGTTCAGATGGATGTCCACAAACCATTCAGCAACTTTTAAATGTATGGCCAAAAGCAGTTTTAAATCAGCAGGTTGCAGATTTACAAGGAGAAATAAAACATTTACCTAGACTGCAACCTATAAATTGCACACCTACACCAACACCATCTCCAACTGAAGAATCTGTGGATTTTGAATCAGGTGACGATGAAGTATTAATTCCATCATATGAACTTGAAGCATCTGCGTTAATCATAAATGAAGGTGATCCTTTAACAATTACATTAAAAACCGAAAATGTTCCAAGTGGAACAAAAGTAAGTTACGCAATGACCAATCCGATTGACTTTAACAAAACAAGTCCACTTGGACAATTCGAAGTGACGGATGAAGGAACTGCTACTTTGGAGTTGATGCCCGTCAATGACTTTAAGGTTGAAGGTACAGAAATATTGGGATTAATATTAATTGGTGCGAGCATAAACGGAGATGAATGGGTAAATGTTGCAATAAGTATCACGATACTTGATACTTCTGTACCTACACCAACACCAACAGATACTCCGACTATAACACCTTCACCAACAGATACACCCACAAGTACACCTACACCAATTCCACGATACGAATTGATTGCATCGTCCACAGAAGTATCAGAAGGTGATAATTTAAGTATTATTTTAAAGACAGAAAATGTACCTGTTGGAACACGGGTAGGTTATGCAATGACACATCCAATTGATTTTGGAAAAACCAATCCACTTGGTACTTTTGAAATTACAGAGGACGGAACTTCAACAATATTATTAACACCAATAAATGATTTTAATGTCGAAGGAAACGAAGTATTAACAATTATTTTAATTAGTTCAAGTAATGAAGAAGAACATTGGCAACAAGTTGCAGTTAATGTAACTATTAAAGACGCAAATACACCGACACCAACTGATACTCCAACTGATACACCCACAGACACTCCGACTCCAACAGACACTCCAACAGATACTCCCACAGACACTCCTACACCTACCGATACACCGACTGATACACAAACTCCGTTTCCAATTTATGAACTGACTGCGTCTTCTTATTCAATAAACGAAGGAGAAGAAGTTACTATAACATTGAAAACACAGAATGTACCCGAAGGAACAAAAGTTAGATATGCAATGACACATCCTGACGATTTTACTGATCAGGAACCACTTGGAATGTTTATTGTAAATGAAAGTGGAGAAACAATTTTAAAAATCACACCGAACGAAGATTATCAAATAGAGGGGACTGAGATTCTTACAATATCATTAATAGAATCAGATGTTTACGGAGATCATTGGAGAGGTGTAGATGTGGCAGTCACAATTGTGGATTCATCTACACCACCCACATATAAATTAGAATCTTCTGCAATAGAAGTAAACGAAGGTGAGTCTGTCACAATAACATTGAAAACAACAAACGTTCCAATTGGAACAGAGGTGACTTACGCACTTTCTAACTTTGAAGACCTTGGGTTAGAAAGTCCTCTGGGAACCTTTGTGATCGGAACAGACGGAACTGCAAGTGTTGAATTTGGTCCAATTGAAGATTATATCTTAGAAGGTGCAGAAACATTCATATTGATATTGGCAGGATCAAGCACAGGTCGTGATGAGTGGAAAAACGAAAGTATCCAATTGACCATAAATGATGTAATAGTACCTACTCCTACACCAACGAACACACAAACTTCATCTCCATCTCCAACTCAAACCGAATCAACAACTGAAACTCCGACCTTAACACAATCGCAGACAGAGACATCGACACCAAGTCCAACTCATACACAAACTATAACCCCAACTCCTACCCACACTCCGACTCATACAGAAACTATAACACCAACACCAACACCTACACCGACATCAACTGAAACACCAACTGAAACACAAACACAAACACAAACTGAAACACCAACTGAAACACAAACACCAACTGAAACACCAACTGAAACACAAACACCAACTGAAACACAAACACAAACTGAAACACCAACTGAAACACAAACACCAACTGAAACACCAACTGAAACTATAAAAGAAAGTCAGATAAGTTGTGAAGACTACGATAATAATATTACAATAACCAACGATGTTTCAAGAACAGAACGAGTAATATCATTCAGAGGTATTTCAATAAGTGGTTTTGAAGAAGGTGGTCAAATCTGCATAGATGAGCTTTCAGATCAAATAGAGTCAATAGTTTGCCCGTTTGCAACTGATGACCTTTCTATAATGGGTTTAATTACTTTGTCGCAAAAACCAGTCAACTCAATAATTATATATATGTCAAAAGTAGGTGAAATTTATACAGGTATATTAACTGACAGTCCAGAAAATGGCAGAAGTTTATTGACCAAAATTTAAAATGGCAACATTAAAACAAATCTCAAATTCGTTTGCATACTATCAAGGTTGGTATGGAACTTGTCCTGAATACAATTCAAATAATTGTGAAGATTTTAATTTGATAAGTGGTGAGTCTCCAAATTTAATTAAAAAGTATCCAATGATACACAAAGTAGAATTGATAAGTGGTAATTCAGAAGCAACACTTGGATACTCAGGAGTTGTTCCAGACGGTCCTTTATTAGACTTTCAGCAAGTTTCAAAACTTGAATGTGGTAGAGCATATAGAATTATTTTATCAGAGGGATTTAGTCAGTTTGAGATTCCTGAATTTACTTTTGCAACATCTATTACTGATGAAAATTATCGTGTAACAGATCAATGTATTCCTCCAACACCATCACCTTCACCACTTGTATGTTGTGGAGATACTAAAATGAGTACAAGACCCAATCAAGAATCAGTCAATAATTTGACTTGTATTGGAAATGTAAATGGAACACTTTGTTGGGATGAAATGGCAGGTTTAAAAATGCCGACAAGTTATTTATGCTCATTTGAAGATGAAGACTTTGAGGAGTATGGTCTTAAGATTACGATTTCTGCTAATATTTCTAATTCAAGATTTAGATTCACAAAAGATGACGGAAAGTGCTATGAAGTGGCATTATTTCACGAGAACAACGATGGAATAAATATTTTCCAAATAATTACATAAAGGTATATATGGCTATTTTATATCAAAGACGAAATGAACACATGATTATCACAGGTTGGTACGGTAAGTGCCACGATGATAATGGTGCGCTTGTAGATATAAACGATTGTCCTACTTTTGATTTAATATCAACTGGAAATAATGTTAGAGCAGTATATTGGTTTCAAGATGATTTAGTTGCTCAATCTTACACAAGAGGTGCTCCAATTTATTTACAAGATTTTACTCGTCTAGAATGTGGTGGTGCTTATATTATCTTTCTAGAAAAAGGAGAAGGACAAGTCAACATTCCTCACTTTGTTCCATCTTATTCAAATGTTGGATCGCAACAAAGAATTTCCAATTGCTTTGCAGATTCGGCTTTAACTCCAACTCCAATGCAATTGCCGTTTGTAGACAAAGTAAATATAAAAAGCGTATGTCCAATATATGAAACTCATTCAGACGGATCAGTGCATTGTCATGTAATCCATTTAACAATTAATTACGAAACAGAAGAAGAAAAAAATCTAAATTTATCAGTTGAAAAAACTGGAGTAACTCAACCACTTTTTAAAAGCTATAGTAACATTGTGTCAGGAAAAAGTTCTTTAAGTTTCTTGATAAGACCGAGTGATTTGACCGGAGATGCAAAACTAGAGGATGTAAACAGAATAGTAGTATTCTTGACAGAAAAAAATACCACGCAATGGACAGATAGAATAACAACAGATATTGCCCTTGAATCAGATTGGGATTGTGATCTGATTCAAAGAGAACCAACACCAACTCCAACAGAATTGGAAACTCCTACACCAACTCCTGAGCAAACTCCTACTCCGACACCTGAGCAAACTCCCACTCCAACTCCCGAGCAAACTCCTACACCGACACCCGAGCAAACTCCTACTCCAACTCCCGAGCAAACTCCTACACCAACGGAAACTGAAACTCCTACTCCAACGGAAACTGAAACTCCTACTCCAACGGAAACTGAAACTCCTACACCAACGGAAACTGAAA
>MDTC01188955.1_pt1 | contig 83214 bp, 69 predicted proteins | sample 811181 | NCBI WGS metagenome assembly MDTC01 (sample SAMN05326644, study PRJNA326480) | marine metagenome | isolation source: seawater | place: Pacific Ocean: North | collected 2011
GATTAATCGAATTGGCGCTATTGCGACGATGGACACTCAAGGCGAGGTGACGCTAATACCGGATCCATTCTCGAAGAACGAGAACATGCCAAAGAATGGAGGGACACAGCACAATCGCTGGAGACGCTTCAACTACGATCTAGCTCGTGAGGAGATCGAGGTTTTTATGAAGGACGATAGTCAGCACATCCTTTACATCGCTCCTGATCCAGTCCAACCGAGCACTCTCGGAGTCAGCAGTGCAGGGTTGAAAGCAAAAGCATCCGGCAACAAACTCGAGCTGCGTCGCAATCAAACGCCTATCGTGCAGGAGATGATCAGCACTCCGGTGACAGATCCCGAGACAGGAGAAATGCTGGGACTATTTCTCCGAGGAACCTCTGCAGAGACTGATGCCCAGCGTTTCATCGAGCGCTATCAATCCACCATGGATTCCAAAGATCCACTCAAAAGCGGTATCTACCTCAACGGCGAAGTGCTTTCCCGATCCCTCGACCACAAATTTGCTTCCGAACTGGCTCAGGTCGTCGAAGCGATCATTGGCGAGGAATACCGTGAAGATCGTTTCCGATGGGAGGGTGAGATTGGGAGTATGCGTCACGCCGTCTACATTGCTCCGCTCACTGATGCTGATACTCCGTGGCCGGCTTTTGAAGTTGCTGCATTTTCGCTTACCAAGTTGAATTCGGACCTCGCTGAACTGCGGATCCGCGGCAGTGGCATTGGTCTTATCGTGTTGCTCTTTAGCGCTCTAATGGCATGGCTTTTATCACGGAATCTCTCCATACCGCTGCGGGAACTTGTTCGAGGCACCAAGGCAATTCGAGAAGGCACGCTGGGCTATCGAGTCGAAGTCCGTTCCCGGGACGAGATTGGCGAATTGGCTTCAGCGTTTAATGAAATGGCGGAAGATCTCAAACAAAAAGATCTCTATCGTGATCTTCTTGGCAAAGTTAGTGACGAGACGGTTGCTCAGGCTCTTGTCAGCGGTAGTCTTGACCTTGAGTTGGGCGGCGAATTGAAAAATGTCTCAGTCCTTTTCTGCGACATTCGTGGGTTCACCGCCATGACTGAACATATGGATCCGACCCAAGTCATTGAAATGGTGAATAGTCACATGACCGCGATGACCCAAATTGTTCAGACTCACTTCGGAGTGGTCGATAAATTTGTTGGTGACGAAATCATGGCCGTGTTCGGTGGACTCAAGTCATATGGAAATGATGCCGCCAATGCCGCTGCCTGCGCCCTCCAAATGATCCGAGTCCGAAAAGAACTGAACCGCGAAGTTGAGATCCCCGTCGACATCGGCGTGGGAGTGGCGACAGGCGAAGCCATCGCGGGCTGCATGGGATCGACCGACCGATTGAATTTTACGGTTCTTGGAGCGCGAGTGAATCTCGCCGCAAGGCTCTGCGACGCGGCTTCTGCGATGACGGCGGTCATTGACCTCGATACCCTTGAGGCTCTGGGAGACAATACTACGGCAGAAGCCTTACCTGATCTGGAGCTTAAGGGCTTCTCCCAAACGTGGACAGCCTTCCACCTTAAAGATCCCGCGTCCGACCCCGATTCTCCCGAGAGAAAAGCAGTGATGGCTGACTAAATCTTTCTCCCAACTCTAGCCAACGATCACTTCCTTCACCTTCTCCACCACTTCTTCAACGGTAAGATGCGAACTATCAACCACGGTCGCATCTTTTGGAATCACGAGCGGCGAAGCCTCGCGACTTGAATCCATCTTGTCACGCGCCGCAATGGAATCATCAATTCCTTCGGCACGGCGCCGCCTCTCCCTCACTTCGGGAGAAGCGTCGATGTAAAACTTGTAGGGCGTGTCTGGAAACACCACCGATCCAATATCCCGTCCTTCCATTACGACACCACGTTTACGGGCGTATGCCCGCTGCTCATCAACGAGACGTAACCGCACTGCCGGAATGGCAGCGACGAGAGAGACTCCTCCGTTAACGCGATCATTAGCCAACTGTTTCCACTCAGGAAGCCGCCCGTTGACGGCAATCGTCCCAATATTATTCTCCTCGCCGCACTGAAAAACTGTCTTTTCGAGCAGTGCCTCTACCGCAACAGTATCGGCAGGATCAACCCCATTTTCGAGAACCCACCACGTGAACGCTCGATACATCCCGCCGGAACTCACGAAGACGATTTGCAACTCGGCTGCGAGCTGCTTTGCCACCGTGCTTTTGCCGGAAGCGGCTGGTCCGTCAATCGCGATAACAAGGGAAGTTTCTCCAGACATAGGTATCCAATCCTGAACCCCGATCCCGCGGCCCGCAATCGGAATCCTTCTTTAAGCTGTTCGCCCTTAAAAATCTCTTGCCGAGAGGCGTGTCGGTCCCTATCGATTGAAGCTATGATTCTGTCAGACTCGGAAATCCTCGCCGCGATGGATCGTGGCGAAATCGTAATCCAGCCCTATGATCGCGAATGCCTCGGGACCAATAGCTACGACGTCCGCCTTTCGAAGCACCTCGCGACCTACCGCAACCGTGTCCTCGACGCCAAGGCCCACAACGAGATCGATCATTTTGAAATCCCGCCGGAGGGATTTGTTTTGGAGCCACAAATAAACTACCTCGGGTCCACCATCGAATACACAGAAAGCCACAAAGCAGTTCCTTTCCTTGAAGGTAAATCGAGCGTGGGACGGCTAGGAATCGACATTCACGCAACCGCAGGCAAGGGCGATGTTGGCTTTTGTAACTACTGGACGCTCGAAATCTCCGTAAAACAGCCAGTTCGTGTTTATGCGGGTATGCCGGTCGGCCAGCTCATCTACTTCCTCGTGGAGGGTGAAATACTGACTCCCTACAACACCAAGCAATCAGCCAAATACAACGACAAGACCCCCCTACCGGTTGAGTCGATGATGTATCGGAACGATTTCTAGTTTCTCCGGTAATTTTCGAAAATCGAAATTTTGCAACGGCTCAACCGCAGTCGTGGCTCCATCTAAGGCGCACAGATTAGGTGCTGAAGCTTCCTCGGCACTGGCCTCTTTGGATTTGTCGGACACCAGCTTTCCGAATATTCACATTAAGCGAAGGAAGTGCAAAACGCATCGGTCAAATGGCTCATCCATCTCACTTGAGTTGAGCGGACTCCTACTCTACCCTCTCGTCACATGCCCAAAACCTTCCAGATCAGGCACCTTATCATGTCCCGATTTCCGCGGTTCGGTTTGGGCGATCCGGGCCTCACGCATCCCTCTACGAGCGAGGTTTTAATTGAAGTCGGACCGAACGGAATAGGTAAATCGGGCATCCTTTCGCAGGTCTACCATGCTATCAACTTGGCACCGATTTCCATGTCAAATCAGCTGGGCACAAGCAAAAGTCCCTCAGTCCTGAGTGGCTTTCAGATCAAAGGTAAGAGCCTCTATCAAGCCAGATCGGGCGCGCCAGTCACACGCTCACGCAGCAAAATCAGCTATTACCGAAGCACCATCAAGAAGACTAAGCGCTGGACTCAGCAACCAAAAAAGCCGATGGGCTACCGAAAGTTTGCCCGCTACTTTGCTGACCATAGCCTCAGAAAGAAGGATATACCCAAAATGCCGACTCCTAATCTGGCATTTGTCTTCCCAAAACTGGCTTCAGAGAGAGGCAGCGGCCCATCACTAATCACGGTTGAATCAGTAGATTCAAAATCTCGACGACAAGGATAAACTGGCGGACCTCGTTGACGACGCATCTCTGATTCGAAAATTCTGATCACATGAAAATCCTGATCGCCTGTGATAAATTCAAAGGTTCGCTCACGGCTCCAGAAGCGTGCTCGGCCGTCGCTGCCGGCCTTGTCGAGACACTGGGCGATAACGCTAACGAAATACAACTGTTACCGATCGCCGATGGCGGCGACGGAATGGCGAGAGCGCTCACCGCGGCAGGGAATGGAAAATGGGTGACCTGCCAGGTTAAAAATGCGCTAGGCGAGAAGACGGAGGCTGGCTACGGAATGATCAAGGCAAGCAAGGTAGCTGTGATTGAGATGGCGGAAGCTTCCGGGCTCGCCCGAATGGAATCACGCGACCTTGATCCCTGGGTTGCTAGCACGTTCGGGACTGGCGAACTCATTCTCGATGCAGCCCGACGCGGCGTCGAGGAAATCGTGCTGGGAATAGGCGGTAGCGCAACTAATGATGGTGGCAGTGGTATGGCCGAAGCTCTTGGTTTTCGTTTTCTCAATTCACAAGGAGAACCAATCGATTCCCTTCCAGCCGACCTAGAAAAAGCGGTCAGAATAGTTACTCCATCCAGTCTCAATTTGCCCAAAATTACGGTGGCGTGTGATGTAACCAACCCGCTCCTCGGAAAATCCGGATGCACCACCATTTATGGCCAACAGAAAGGGATCAAACCATCTGATTTCGCTCGACATGAGAAACGACTCTTGCATCTCGTTAGAATATGCGGAAAGCGCGGAAGCAGCAGCACCGACCAGCCCGGTGCCGGGGCAGCGGGAGGGCTTGGCTTTGGTAGCCTCGTCTTTCTTAACGCGCAGCTTGTCGCTGGCTTTGAACTTGTTGCCGAGGTTCTCGATCTCGAAAAATCGGTGCGATGGGCAGATCTAGTCATCACCGGCGAAGGAAAGCTCGATCATCAATCCCTTAACGGAAAGGCCCCTCACGGCATCGTTCAATTGGCACGCCGCAACGGGATCTCTACTACAACTTTTTGCGGCCTTCTCGAGGATCGCGCCCTCGAGAAGGAATTTGGACCCATCTGCGAAATCCGGGACCCAAATCTTAGCATCGAGGTAAATATGACGATCGGAGCTAAACGACTTCGTGAAGCTTCCTCCAAATTCGCCTGTTCATTGCTCCACGCTTCACCTTAACTAAAGTAGTTGATGTCCGATTCTGAAATTCTCCCAGGACTCGAAGGGGTTATGTCCTACCAGACCGAGTTCGATCTAGGTCAGGGCGACTGCGTCGCGGGTATGAAAACGTTGCCTGACGACTCAATTGATATCGTTGTCACCTCACCCCCCTATAATCTTGGAATCAATTATCAGAACTACAACGATAACCTTTCTTCCAAAGACTATCTCAAATGGTCTCTTGAATGGGCAGGGGAAGTGAGACGCATCCTCAAGCCCGAGGGGTCTTTTTTCCTCAATGTTGGCGCCTCACCCGCCAATCCCTGGATGCCCCATGAACTGGCTCTGACATTGCGTGATCTCTTTCAGCTTCAGAATACTATCCACTGGATCAAGTCCATCACCCTCGAATTGAAAGAGAGCGATCCTGTCTCTGTAGGTCATTTTAAGCCCATAAACTCCAAGCGATTCCTCAACGACTGCCACGAGTTTGTATTCCACTTCACTAAGTCGGGGAAGGTCCCGGTCGATCGCCTCGCTGTGGGCGTTCCCTACGCTGACAAAAGTAACATCGCCCGGTGGTCTCATACTGAGGGGAAAGACAAACGCTGCCGCGGCAACAACTGGCACATACCCTATGAAACGATTGCCTCCCGCTCAAAGGATCGCCCCCATCCTGCAACCTTCCCCGTCGAACTGGCACGCAAGTGTATTCAGCTTCACGGGAGAAAACCGAAAGCGTTGACCATGCTTGATCCTTTTCTCGGTATCGGAAACGCAGCAGTCGCGGCTGGAGAAACCGAAATTAAAAAATTCTTCGGCTTCGAAATCGACGAGATATATCTAGAGGAAGCAAAAAAAAGATTGGGTGTCTAAGTGCCATCTACCCCATGCTTTTCATTTTCTTGGACTAGGGAATTACGAAGGCATCTGCAAAGATCACCCTGTCACAGGCGCAGGTAAGGCTAGAGTCGCATGTCCCAGCGCGCCTACTGAGCGGACAATTCACTCTCCTCGGCATACCCGCCCCCTGTATGCCTTTACCATCGAGAAGAACAGTTTCCTAGCGGCACGCTAAAAACACAGATAGTAGACCAACCGCAGACGCTGGACCACAGGTTTTAAATTGAATTACTCCTTGCCTAACTTCTTTTTCAAATCAGTCCAGAAATCGTCCACATTATCTTTGCGAATTTGGCGTCCGGGGATGGAAATAAACTCCCCATCAGCAAGGGCACCTTCTTCTTCGGCCGCAAGTTTATTGAGCAAGACAACGGACTGATAGCCATATTCGTAGGGATTCTGGACGACCGTTCCATGAACCGCCCCAGACTGGATTCCAGCCAGAGTCTGCTCGTCCTCATCAAATCCAACAATTTTTACTGCTCCAATTTTTCCTGCTTGCTCAAGCGCCTGAATGATCGCAGGTGGATTGTAAGCAAAAAGACCTACCATGGCGCTGATGTCTGGATGTCGGGAAAGGGCATCCTCGGCGTTAGCCTTCGCCTTCGCCAGATCAAATCCGTCAGTCAGTGTCCCCAGAATGTTGTATTTATTTCCTTCAATCACGTCACCCGGAGGATCAAAGCGATTTGGATCGCTGGGACGATCAAGCAACTCATCGATCACGCCCTGGCGCCGCTTCCGGGAGTTGTCCTGCTCCATGCGCCCGATCAGAAGCATTATGCTCCCTCCCTCAGGCAAAGCCTCTTTGATCAGTTGACCACAAAGACGGCCGGCCTCGTAATTATCCATCCCGATATAGGCCTGCCGATCGGACTCGGGTGCATCTGAGTCATGAGTAATGAGGTCAGCGGCGCGGGCCACCCCATTCAACATATCAGTCTGATTAACTGGATCAATTGGACTGACAGCGATCCCATCCACTCCGCGAGTAATAGCATCCTCAAGCATGTTTTTTTGGTCAGTCAGTGAGCCTGGCATGAGAACGCTGACATCCACGCCCAGTTCGGTTCCTGCCTTGTTTGCGCCTGCTTCTGCTAGCGTCCAAAACTCTGCGACGCCGTTAGTAACGTAAGCGTAGCGTTTCTTGCCTGGATCCACCTCACGACAGCTGGAAGCCACCAGCGCCACGCCAGCAAGGAGTGCAGTAAAAAGAAAAAGTCGTGTCATAGCTTGAACGCTAACGGAAGCCCTGGGGGAGGAGAAGTCTTTTCCCTCCCTTAAAGTGCATGAGAAACCAAGCTCTCTTGAAGACTAGTCCACCAAGGTATCAATCTTCTTGGCGATTTCGAAATCAGCCCCCGTCAAGCCCCCAGCGTCATGAGAAGTCGAGCTCACCGTGACGCTGCACCAGCGAATGTCCATATCTGGATGATGCCCAGAATCTTCAGCAATTTCGGCAACAGCATTCACAAAATCAATTGTCTCCGTGTAGTCGTTAAATTCAAATACGCGGACAATCGCTTTTTCCTCATTATCCCATTCAGGAAGTTTCTTGAGGAGACCCCTGATTTCGTCTTTGGCGACTAGATCTGACATGATTCGGCTGGTTTTGTATTGTTTAATTACACTACGCTTTGTAGCAATTTCGTAATCGCTAGAGGACAAAAACAAATGCGCAAGTAGCAATCTGCGATTTTTTGCCATGTTTTGGGGTGGAAAATCGGATTGCAAGACTGCCTGGATTCGCTATACCACCTAAAATATATAAACTGCTTCCGGACTGACCGGATCTCATTCACAACCGCAATTCACTCATGGCTCACGGAAAAATCTACAACAACATCGTCGAAACAGTCGGCAATACGCCGATTGTAAAGCTCAACAAAGTTACCGAAGGCCTTGATGCCACAATCGCCCTAAAGTGCGAATTTTTTAACCCACTCGGCTCTGTAAAAGATCGGATCGGAATGGCGATGATCGAGGCAGCCGAAGCTGCCGGTCAGCTCACCGCTGAAACCGTTATCGTTGAACCCACCTCAGGAAATACAGGAATTGCTCTCGCCTTTGTGTGCGCGTCCAAAGGATACAAACTCATCTTAACCATGCCGGAGACGATGAGCCTCGAACGGCGCACCCTGCTGGCACTCCTTGGTGCTGAACTGGTGCTTACTGAGGGACCCAAGGGAATGAAAGGTGCAATTGCCAAGGCCGAGGAAATTGCGGCCGTTACGCCGAATTCATTCATCCCCCAGCAGTTCTCCAACCCCGCAAACCCCGCCATCCACATCAAGACAACTGCGGAAGAAATCTGGGACGACACCGGCGGTAAAGTCGACATCGTTGTTTCTGCTGTTGGTACGGGCGGAACAGCGACCGGTTGCGTCGAGGGACTCAAATCGAAAAATCCCGATATCCAGGTGATCGTTGCTGAACCTGAAGATTCCCCGGTCATTAGCCAAACCCTAGCCTGCGAAGACCTCACTCCTGGACCTCACAAAATTCAGGGCACAGGCGCCGGCTTTGTTCCCGACAATCTTCGCCTCAATCATGAAGGTGGGGATTCCCAGATCACCGAATGCATCAAAGTCTCCAACGACGACGCCTTTACCATGGCCCGGCGCCTCGCCAAAGAGGAGGGCATTCTCGGCGGAATCAGTTCCGGTGCGAATGTATGCGCTGCTATCGAAGTAGCCAAGCGCCCTGAAAACGCTGGTAAGATCATCGTCACGATTGGCTGCTCCACAGGTGAACGCTATCTTTCCACTCCGCTGGCTGACGAAGCACGCGCGGCGGTTGGGGGCTGACAAACTGGAAATAGCGATTACCTTTCATGCCGCCCGTCCTAACGGCGGCAAGTCGCTTCAATTTTTGTCGATACAATGAGTTCTAAATCAACCGAAACGCCAGAGCCAAAGCCAGAGCCAAAGCCAGAGGAGATGGAATCCCTTACGGCTTCTAAAGCAGCTGACGTCGTCGATGCCCTAAATAAAAACCGCACTCGGATCTTCACCGGCATTATCGCCGCGGCAGTCGCCATATGCGGCATTTTGGTAGGCGGTCAGATTAAGAAACAAAGGCACCTCGAGGCTGCTGCGGCTTACACGGCTGCCGCCGATAAAAATGAAATTGCCGCTCTCGACGCTGTTCTCGTCAATTTCCCAGCCTCTATTCCGGCTGGCAATGCTCTGCTCAGCAAAGCTGAACTTCTACTCGACCAAGACAAACAGCAGGATGCCTTGAAGGCAATAGAGAGGTTTGTCAGAGAATTCCCTCAGCATCCTCGCTATGCGCAAGGTCTTTTCGGAATGGCTAACCTCTACCACGTGTCTGGAGACGCAGGGAAGGCAAAAAAATACTACGAAGAGACGATCGAAGCTCAGCCAGACGGTGAGCTGACTCCATTCTGTAAAATTCGCCTCGGCGATCTAGCACTTGAAACCGGGGACGAGGTGGAAGCAGATCAGCTTTACCAGAAATCCTACACCGATCACCCAGGGAATCCTTTTTTCTCTTTCGCTGAACAGAAGATATCACTTCTCGCAATCGGCGATCCTCCAACGGTCCCCCGTCCCGAGCCACCCAAGCCTGAACCCGTTCCTGAAGAAGAAACGAGAGAGGATTCTCCCGCTCCCGAGGATGAGGAAAAAAAGAAAACTGTCAAAGATAAGCCAGCCAACACGGGTGCGACAAAGCCAGAAACAAAACAGCCCACATCTAAGCCTACAGGAAAAACTAAAGCCAAAGCCAAAGCTAAAGCCAAAGCTAAAGCTAAAGCCAAAGGTAAAGGTGAAGGCAAAAACAAACCGAAAACTAACTCCACAAAAAAGAAAGCCGAGTAAGGCAATCGGTTTTATTCTCGAAAAGGAACTTTAAGCGATTAAACCGCCCTTTCCTAATTCAGGAGGGCGGTTTTTTGTGGTTCTGTGTGAGAAACTGAGTTCATTTTCGCAGCCCGCCTATCCGCCATGCCCAAGGTCATTGCCGACGTTCTCCTTGTTTCCCCAAAATCCCTGATCCGCCCAGTCAGCGTCGTTATTGATGATGATGGACGTATTCAGCAGATTCACGAAGGCCATGACCCTCCAGCTGGGAGCGATGTCATCATGGACGGCGGAGGTGAACTCTATCTCTTCGCCGGATTCATTGACATTCACACTCACGGAGCCAACGGCGCCGATATTTCCATCGGAACTTTCGAGGCCGTTGCTACCATTGCCGAGGCAAAGCTCTCCGAAGGAGTTACCACATTTCTGCCCACCACCTGGACCTCCTCGCCCGAGGAAACTCTCGAGATGGCAAAGGCGACAGCTGCTTACCGCAAAAATCAGTCTTTTGCCCGTACTCCTTTTCTCCACATCGAGGGCCCCTACCTAAATCCAGACCAAGCGGGCGCTCAAGATCCCCGCCAAATGCGCGAACCTGACATCGAGGAGATTAAAAAAATCAACGACCTTTGCCCTGTCGGTCTTGTCTCGCTGGCCGTTGAGCTGAACGGTGCCTGCGATTTCATCTCTGCTGCGAAAAAGATGGGCATTGTTACCTCGGCTGCCCACAGCGCTGCGAACTACGCCGAATACAGAGCGGCACGCGACGCCGGCCTCTCACACCTCACCCACTTCTGTAACCAGATGTCCCCCCTCCACCACCGCGAAATTGGACTCGTTGGCGCCGGTTTGCTCGACGATTCCATCATGACGGAGATAATATGCGACGGTGTCCATCTATGCCCTGAAATGGTCCAGCTAGCCTTTAAGGCAATCAGCAGCGAACGAGTTATGCTGGTCACCGATTCTATGGCAGCCTCTCATCTCGGAAACGGAACCTACCCGCTAGGAGGCACAACGCTCACGGTAAAAGACGGCGCCGCTCGCATCCCGGCCGGTAATCTTGCAGGCTCAATTCTCACCTATGATCAAGCACTCCGAAATGTGGTTGAGTTTACCGGATTACCTCTCAACGAAGTATCGCGAAGCTGCGCACTCAACCAAGCCCGATCACTCAGCCTGAGAGATAGAGGTGACATCAAACAAGGTTTGCTGGCTGACCTAACACTGTTAACTCCGAAACTTGAAGTCGTCGCAGTGTTTGTCGGAGGTGAGCGCCGCTTCTCCGCCTAATCCTTATTTTCGGAATTCTCTCACATTGGCCGGCGAGGATCACAAAAACACCCGCCTAGGGTACGGCAACCCTCAAATTGACAATCCCAAGCCCTGCCTAGACTCCAGCTCATATCGCCGGCTATTCAATGAATCTCTACACGTGTTTGAGCCCCCTTATCACGGAGATCCGAGGGATCTTTCAAGAGGATGAGCGAATACTTTCGGCGGATGCGCTCACCCCGTGCAATCTGGGCATCCGTGGCAGGACACCCACCAAATCAATGATCGACGTTACTGAGGACCTCTTCAATCGTGGTATACCCTTCAGCTACCTTATGCCAACCATAGTCGCGAAGGGTCGTCATTCCTCCTGAGAGTGCCTGCTCTTTCAGAGATGAATAAGGAGCATGAGATGTGATCAGTTCTGAAAGCTTGGGATCAATCACACAAATCTCAAGAATTGCCATTCGCCCTCGATAACCGGTATCGCGACAAGCCTGGCAGCCAGCCGCTTCGTAAATGCCGGACTTGGCCTCAAGTGGAAATCCGATTTCTCTCAAATATTCATCGTCAACCTGAGCCGGTCGCTTACACTCACTGCAGAGTTTCCTCACCAGTCGCTGGGCGAGAAAGGCACGCACAGAGGAGGCTATCAGGAAAGGTTCGACTCCCATATCGAGGAGACGGGTAATCCCCGAAACCGCGTCATTCGTGTGCAGCGTGCTGAAAACCAGGTGGCCGGTCAATGCCCCACGAATCGCTATTTCAGTTGTTTCAAGGTCACGCATCTCACCCACCATGATGATATTCGGGTCGCCACGAAGAATGCTCCGAAGACCGCCGGCAAATGTCAGTCCGATCTCAGGTTTAATCGCGATCTGAACCACTCCATCCAGCCGGTTTTCAACCGGGTCCTCCACCGTGACAATGCGAGTGTCTTTGGTATTTAACTTTTTGAGGAAAGTGTACAACGTTGTCGATTTTCCGGAACCTGTTGGCCCCGTCACCATAATAATTCCGTTGGGCTGCTTTAGCAGCCCTTCAATCGTCTCTTCGGTTGCCCTGTCCAATCCGAGCATCGAAATATCGAAGTTCTGCCGCGTAAGCAGACGAAGGCTGACGCTTTCTCCATTCACCGAAGGAATGGTCGCAACACGCACATCAACAGGATTACCATCAAGTTCAAGGTTGATGCGCCCGTCCTGCGGCAAACGACGTTCCGCAATGTCGAGCTGCGCCATAATCTTCAATCTAGAAATTAGAGACGCTTGTAAGGCCCTGATATCAGGTGGAACAGTGACCTCTTGTAAAGATCCATCGATACGATAACGGATTCGAAGGTTTTTCTCGAGTGGCTCGATATGGATGTCGGTCGCGCGCTCCCGGAGTGCCTCGCGAAAGACCTGATTCACAAAATTCATGACAGAGGCTTCTTCCTCATCCTCATCGAGCTGAGTCACCTCCTGCTCGAACTCGTCGTCAGGGCTAATTTCCCGCCCCTCAATCAATTCATCGAACTGTTCTGCTCCGACGCCGTAGCCCTGTCGCAAACCTTCTAGAATTCGATAGCGAGTTCCGACCGCCCAGGTCACTGGCTTTGGCCATTCCCGGCCGACAGCCTGCCGCGCCTCAAGGTCAAAGGGATCGTAGGTCATTAGACAGATCTGCCCGTCATCAATCATACCCGGAAGCAATCGATATCGCAGCGCCAACTTGGCGGGAAACTTCCGATGCAACGACTCTTCCAGATCTACCTCCGAAGCTGCCATGAATGGCAGCCCTGCCTCCTTAGCCAGCAGGCGGGAGAACTCTCCTTCGTCAACCAAACTGGCATCAAAAACTGCGTCAACCAAAGAACTTTGGCGCGAAGCAGCATCAGCTAGAACGGACTCACACTGCGGGGCATCAATGCACCCACTATCCATCGAAATCTTAGAAAGCAAAGGTATTAGGGACATATCAAAAAAGGCAGGTCAACACTACGCGGAGACGGAACCTTCGCAGGGAACCGCACAGATAGTCAACCCCAACTATCTTACCCAGTTGCGCCGAAATTCCATCGCTTCCCGAGAAGCACCTTGCCATCAGATTACCGACTATCCATATTCCATTGCGTGATCCTCGATCTCAACAGTTTCATTTCCAAAGAACAGCCCTACTGGGATGAACTCTCCGGACTGCTCAGGAATTACGATGAAAGTGGCGAACATCGTCCAGCCCTCGAAGAAGCTAAGCGATTCTACTATCTCTACCAACGGACATCGGCCGACCTTGTGAAGCTCAATACTTTTGCCGGTGAAGTCGAAACGACGCGTTACCTCGAGCGCCTTGTGGCCAAAGCCTACAGTCGGCTACACGAATCAGGCGGCGAAAAGGTTCCTCTAAAACCGCTTTATTGGCTGACGAAAACATTCCCCTCTACCTTCCGTCGCCATTGGAAGGCATTCGTAATCTCACTCACCGGATTTCTCGCGGGAGCTTTTTTCGGGGCGGGTGCTCTCGCGGTCGACTACGACCTCAAAGACCAGTTTGTTCCCCCACAGTTTCCGCACCTTCGGGAAAAACCTTCGAAGCGAGTTGAACGCGAAGAACAGCAAGACTTCGACGCCTTTCAAGGAAGACACGCTTTCTCCAGTGAATTAATGACGCACAATACTAAGGTTACCGCTCTGCTTATGGTCAGCGGTTTTCTCTGGGGTGTTTTAACTTTAACTCTGCTCTTCAGCAATGGACAGATCCTTGGTTTTGTGATCTACGATTACCTCAGCGATGGCCAAGGAGAATTTCTCACTGCATGGCTATTGCCCCATGGCTCGATCGAAATCCCAGCCATCCTCCTCGGTGGACAAGCCGGTTTGATGATTGCACACGCCATGTTCGGTTGGGGCACAAACCTGAGACTCCGACAGCGCTTCGCGCGGATCCGCGGTGATCTCGTCACCCTGATCGGAGGAGCTGCGCTGCTCCTGATCTGGGCAGGCATTGTTGAGTCGTTTCTATCTCAGTATCACGCTCCACCATTCTACCCATGGAAAATTGGGTTCGGGCTCGTCCAGCTGTCCGGTCTTGTCCTCTACCTTGGTTTATCCGGTCGAAAAAACCCTCAACTTCAGCCAACCTCTTGATGCTGGGGAAAACGACTACACTCGAAGTCCAAACTGCAGAAGGGGTATCGTTTAAGGTTCCCATCGCCAGCCCGTTTAGCCGTTGCCTCGCTTTGGCAGTCGACATCGCGGTCATCATAGGACTGACCCTCCTCGCAACCACGGTGATTAGCATTCTCCAGAACATGGCAGAGGCAATTCCCCAAATCGGAAGGATCCTTATCGATTTCGGAACAGGAGCCGCAATTATTCTCCAGTTTGTAATCGCAACTTTTTACGGAATTATCACCGAATGGCTCTGGTCGGGACAAACACTCGGCAAACGAATTTTTCGATTAAGAGTGATAGACGAGCGCGGCTTGTCACTGTCATTCAAGCAAATTCTAATTCGGAACATCTTCCGTCTACTCGATATGCTACCGTCAACATTTTACCTGATCGGTGGAACAAGCTGCCTGCTCACTCCTAAGTGTCAGAGGACCGGTGACATCGCTGCGGGAACTCTCGTAATCCGGGAATCCGAAGTCCCAGCTCCAGCCTACAATGAACTTTTGGAAAAAGAGGAAAACTCGTTTTCCAGTATGCCTCATCTGGAAGCACGACTTCGACAGCGAACTTCACCGGACGAAGCTAGAATTGCACTCGACGCCATCACCCGTCGAGGTGAACTGAATCCCGAAAGCCGCCTCATCCTCTTTTCACAACTGGCAGAATACTTCCGCGAAATCTCCGAATTCCCCGATGAAATTACAGTTGGCTTATCTGACGAGCAGTATGTCAGGAACATTGTCGACACCATCTTCAGAAGGGTCTCAATATGATCAGCGACTAAGGTCTTCCTGTCTCAGAATCTTGTAACCAGCCTTGGAGAGAATGGACTGACCAAAGTGGTTATCCTCCACGCACAGGGCCAGCGCGGATCTTCCATTTGGCTGAGTCAAGAGGGGATAGATAAAATGAATATTTGTCTCAGCATTAAGCAATGTTCTTAGACAGTCCGGCATCTGCTCAGCTCCCTCACGCAACTCGACAACGACCAGATCAGTCGAATTGTAGGGAATACCACGTTCGATGAAGATGGTCTCCACCGTATCAGGATCACTAACAATGAGTCGAACCACGGTGTTGTCGATAGAATCCTGAACTGATAAACCAATCACCACGACATGACTCGATTTAATTAAGTCAAGAACGGCTACAAAAGCTCCGAGCCGATTCGGCAAAAAGACAGCAATTTGCCGGATCGGAGTCCCCTCTTCGGTATGTATCCCATTCGAATCTTCGTTTTCCATTGTCCTAACTATATTTCCATTTAAGAACTGCCTAAAACCGAGCAGTTCATTGAGATAGCTTTTGAGTTTACTCGACCGTCACGCTCTTGGCCAGATTTCTTGGCTTATCGACATCACATCCACGCGCCACCGCAAAGTGATAGCTGAGCAATTGCAGCGGAATAGAAGCGAGAATCGGACTGAGACATTCAGTCACTTCTGGAATGTAAATCACATCGTCGGCGATTCGCTCAAGCTCGACCCCACCCTCGGTGGTAATGGCAATAACAGGGCCCTTGCGCGCCTTAACTTCTTCAAGTGTGCTAACATTTTTTTCGAACACCGAGTCCTTCGGCATGATAAAAACGCTAGGAGTTTCCTCACTTACGAGTGCGATAATTCCGTGCTTCAACTCGGCAGCGGCATGACCGCTGGCAAAGATGTAAGAAATTTCCTTCATCTTGAGAGCCCCTTCAAGCGCCGTGGGATAGTTAAATTGCCGCCCGAGAAACAGCATGCCTTGAGCATCAATGTATTTTTCGGCAATCGTGCGGATCTTATCACTCTGCTGGAGGATCATTTCGACCTTAGCCGGCAAATCTCTCAATTCCTGAAGCATTCGCTGGCCATAGTCGACTGAGAGATGGCGCATTCGACCAAGCAAGAGAGCCAGTAAAGTCAGAAGAGTTACCTGTGACGTGAATGACTTTGTCGCCGCGACACCAATCTCCGGTCCGGAGTAAAGATAACTGCCTCCATCAGACTCTCGTGCGATTGTTGAACCTACCGTATTCACGATCCCTAGCACCCGGTGCCCCTTGCGCTGGCCCTCCCGCATCGCAGAAAGCGTATCGATCGTCTCACCACTCTGGCTAATGACAAAAACGAGCGTATTTTTATCCAGCGGAGTATTTCGATAGCGAAATTCACTCGCAATTTCAACCTCGGTTGGGATGCGCGCGAGATGCTCAATAAGATACTCCCCCACCATGGCGGCATGTGACGCTGTTCCACAACCACAGAGGACAATCCTATCTACATCGCGAAGCTCTCGGGGGGTCAACTGTAACCCCCCAAGTATAGCAGAGGCCTGATCATCAAGGAGACGACCACGAAAAGCATTCTGAATTGAAGTTGGCTGCTCATAGATTTCCTTGAGCATGAAATGCGGGAACTCTCCTTTCTCCGCATCCTCCTGAGTATAATCGACCGTACTGACCTCATAATCAGCAGCATCACCGTCGACATTTTCAATAGCGAAGTCATCTTCAGTCATGTAGACCAGATCACGGTCACTCAGATAAATCGCATCACTCGTATGGGAAACGATAGCGCCCACATCCGAAGCGAGAAACTTTTCTCCCTTACCCAAACCTATCACAAGGGGACTGCCGAGACGAGCTCCCACGAGAAACTTCGGGGCGTCTGCGTGCATCACGACGATGCCATAGGTTCCGGTGACCATCTTGAGAGCCTCACGAACCGCTTCCACGAGTCGCTTGCATCTGTCATCCTCCTGACTGCTATCAAAACACTTTCCAATCAGGTGAGCCAATACTTCAGAGTCAGTCTGAGATCTAAATTCGTGGCCCTCCGCTCCCAACTGCTCCTTCAGAGTTTGGTAATTTTCAATCACTCCATTGTGGACCATAACCAGTTTACCAGACTGGTCCGTGTGAGGGTGAGCGTTCGCATCCGTAGGCTCGCCATGAGTTGCCCACCGAGTATGGCTAATACCGCAATTACCTTCGGCTGGGTTCTCTGCCAGCAGCTCTTTCAAATTATCGAGACGACCGCTTCGTTTTCGCATCTCGACGTTTCGACTCTCGCTTACCACCGCCAGCCCGGAAGAGTCGTAACCACGATATTCCAATCTCTTCAGAGCGTTGATGAGAACCGAACCTGCCGATGCCTTTCCAACATACCCAACAATACCACACATAAATTCTATAGATTTTAAAATCCCGGAAAAGGGTAGTTGGTGAATGCTGCTTAATCAAAAATTTTGTAACTAAAAGAGTGCCAATTTATTTAAATACCTCGTAGGCTTGCCTTGGAAATCATGTCCGAAACCAGCTCTGCCAAACCACTCAGCAACACTCTGGCCATCATTATGGGGGGAGGCCAGGGATCACGCCTTTTTCCTCTCACTCACAGGCGATCAAAACCGGCGGTTCCCCTGGCTGGAAAGTATCGAATTGTCGATATCCCAATTAGCAACTGTATCAACTCAGGCATTCGCCAAATGTATGTTCTGACTCAATTCAATAGCGAGTCACTCAATCGCCACGTTACAAACGCGTACAAGTTTGATCACTTCGGTGAGAATTTTGTTCAGATCCTCGCGGCTCAACAGACCCCGGGTGACGATAATTGGTATCAAGGAACAGCGGACGCCGTCCGTCAGAATCTGAACTATTTCCTTGAGCGTCCCTACCACTACTTCCTAATTCTCAGCGGTGACCAGCTCTATCGTATGAACTACCGCCAAATGCTTAAGCAACACAAAGAGACCGGCGCAGATCTGACTATCGCCACGACCCCAGTAGATCGTGACTCGGCGCGAGCTTTCGGCCTGATGCACACCGACGATAAGAGCCGCATCACCCGCTTTGTCGAAAAGCCCGGCAACAAAGACGATCTGCTCGATGAACTTGTCATGCCGAAAGCATTGCTTAAGTCGGCTGGCATCCCTGAGGATAGAGAAAAATTTCAGGCATCCATGGGTATCTATCTATTCAATCGCGAAGTTCTTGAGGAAGCACTTGAAAACGACCTTGAAGACTTTGGAGGTGATATTATCCCAGACATCATCCAAAACAAAGACGTCTACTCCCACACGTTCCAAGGCTACTGGGAAGATATCGGTACTATTAAATCTTTCTACGAGTCCAATCTAGAGGTCACAAAAATCGTTCCCCGATTCAACTTTTTCGACCCTCACAATCCGATCTACACTCGCGCTCGTCTCCTCCCCGCTAGCAAAATCAACGACGCGAATATTGAGCAGGCACTTCTCTCAGATGGCTGCATCATCACGAAGGCCTCGATCAAACGTTCGATTATCGGTGTGCGCTCTGTCATTGAATCTGGTTGTGAAATTACCGACACAATCATCATGGGATCCGATTACTACAACAAACAGAAGGTGAGCAAAAAGGGTAAGGTTACGGAAACTCCAATTTTCATCGGTGAAAATTCACGGATCCACAAGGCAATCATCGACAAGAACGCCACCATTGGAAAAAATGTCACCATCCACCCGCGAGATCGGGTCAACGAAGATAACGAGTGGTGTTATATTCGGGACGGCATTATCGTCGTCCCAAAGGGAAAAATTATCCCTGATGGAACCGTAGTCTAAATTACAGCGTTGGAGTGACCGTTGCAGGCTGAAATAAACGACGCAGCCCACCCTTCAGATTCGCGCAACCCCATGTTAGCGCCGCGGTTCATCAACATCTGGGATATATTTTTAAATCCCTTTGCCGAAGCAACTATGAGGTCATCATGACCAAGTTTATTGGCGCGGCGGGAATCGGCACCAAGACCGAAAATCTTTTCAACCGCCTCGATCTGACCCTCTGAGCCGGCCTTGATCAGGGCCGTGTTTCCAAAGCTATCTAGGGTATCAATATCGATCCCGGTCTGTATGAAAAGATCTATACTTTCCAGGTCTCTAGCGCGAGCCGCAGGCAACTGGTTACGTGGAGAGATTCCATAACCTTTCCCCTCAAGATTTTGCTGCGTGACGTTCTAGGGATCGCTACGACTAAACAGAAACAGTCCCCAGACTACCAAACTAGAGAGCAATCTTTCTGAAAAAGCGGAAAGCTTAATTCAGTAAACGTTTCTCTTCATCCTAACGCACGAAATGGCGATTGGAGATTACGGTAGTGGCACTCGTTTTTTTAACTTAACCATTTTAAAAACTTAATGATCTAGCAAAATTCCACACCCTAGTGTAACGGGAAAAGTTCTCGACTTGAGATTTTGAAAGTAAACTACCTCATCGTTGGACAAGGCCTTGCTGGCTCGCTCCTTGCTTGGCACTTGTTGAGTCGAGGTCAACGAGTTCTTGTCGTTGATCCAGAGGAAGAAGTCACTTCCTCAAAAGTGGCTGCCGGTTTGGTGACTCCTCTCGCCGGGAATCGTTTTAACATTCCTAAAGGTCTAAGCGAGCGCCTCGACTATGCCCATTCCTTCTACTGGAGTGCCGAAGAAACCACAAGGAGCCATTTTTTCCATCACCAGCGCATTGCCCGCCTCTTCCGCTCAAAAGATGAAAGAGAAACGTGGGAGGCAAGAATTGCCGAAGACCCGGGAGCTTATAAAAAATTCTCATGTCCTTCCTCACTCCAAAATAATAAGATCTTAGCTCCCCACGGTAGTTTCGAAATGAAAGGTGGCGGCTGGATGGATCTTCCCAAATTCCTCAGCGCAACTCGCTATCACTTGCTGGAGCGACTCGGCTATGCAATTGGGCTTATTGACCCCGACGAAGTTGAAGTCGAGGAGAATTTTGTGAAGTGGAAAAATATCGAGGCTGACGGCATCATTTTTGCTCAGGGCTGGCAGGGCAATCAGAATCGTTTTTTTGACTGGATTCCAATTAGGCCAACGGCTGGTGATATTCTCGACCTCACTATCCCAGAGATCTCCGACGTTTCTCACATCATCAATTCCGGTGGCTGGCTCATTCCAAAAGGCGAAGGTGCTTTTCGCGCAGGATCGACTTACCGCCACGATCTGGACGATCCCTACGGCTACGATGAAGGACGTACGGAAGTGATTAAGAAAGTAAACCAACTCACCCGGGCACCCTTCGAAGTCTCTTCTCAGCGGACTGGCATTCGACCAGTCATCCGTCGCAGTCAGGTTTTCATGGGACGACATCCCTCTCAGTCACGTATATTTTTCTTTAACGGCCTCGGTTCCAAAGGTGTGCTCAATGGTCCGTGGCATGCTAATCGCCTAGTCGATTACATTCTCGACGAAGTCCCTTTGCCAGAGTGTAGTGACATTCGTTCAAACTTCTTTTGATTCGATGGTCAATTCAACCTCCCTGCCCCGCCCTACTGAGATGGCTCACCGCCTCCTTCGGGAGAAGCTACAACCCGGGGACCAAGCTATAGACGCAACCGTAGGCAACGGATATGACACCCTTTTCCTTGCAGAGCAGGTCGGGCCGAAGGGACACGTTTATGGTTTTGATGTGCAGGAGATCGCCATCGAAAAAACTCGCCAACGTGTTGCGGGCCGAGAGAATATTACCCTGCGGTGCCTCAGCCATGACCTTTTGGACAGATACATTTCTGAATCTATCTCCGCCATCACCTTTAATCTTGGCTACCTTCCCGGTGGTGATAAATCAATCACCACGCAACCTCAGACCACGATGGCTGCTCTCAGGAATTCCGTTAAAGTTCTGAAAGAAGGTGGTCTTCTGACAATCGTTGCCTACATCGGTCATGAAGGTGGACTCAGAGAAAGCAATACTGTCGCTGACTGGGCTTCCAGCCTGGACCAGAACGTGTTCAACACGGTTAGGTATGAATTTACGAACCAATGCAACACGCCCCCGTTTCTGATCGCAGTTGAGAAGCGTTAGCTCCTCTTGGCTAAGATAAAACGCTACCTTTTATTCCGAAGCTACCCGCAGCGAAATTCAACCTCTCGCCGCTCTCGGAGGAAGGTTAGTTTTTCTTTCCCTTTTTCCCTCTCGGCTGATCCGACCTGCGCATCGGGTCTTCAGGGACTTGGTAAAAAGCCTGCAGTCGTTCCAATTCAGCCTCAAGCTCTTTGCGCTTACCCGCGTATTCCGGGGAATCGTAGATCGAGTTCATTTCACCTGGATCCTTCTTGAGATCAAAAAGTTCCCCCTCATTAAGATGATAATACTTGATTAACTTGTGCTCGCCATCGGTCACTCCAAAGTGACGGGCTACGCTATGGGCACCGGGAAACTCGTAATAGTGGTAGTAAAAGGTGGTACGCCAGTCACTGGGTGTCTCCCCCTTGAGAAGCGGAACAAGACTTTCCCCCTGCATGTCATCGGGTATCCTAACACCAGCGATGTCGAGAAAGGTCTGAGCGAAGTCGAGATTAGAAACAATATCATTACTGACCGAACCCGGCTCAATGACACCGGGCCACTTGATCAGCAGAGGTGCCTTGAGTGACTCTTCATACATCCAGCGCTTATCGAACCAGCCGTGTTCGCCAAGATACCACCCCTGATCACTGGAGTATATCACGACGGTATTATCAGCAAGGCCCTCCTCCTCGAGGTAATCGAGAACGTCGCCAATAGTGTCATCAACAGACTTGACGCAGCGCAGGTAATCCTTCACGTAGCGCTGATATTTCCACTGGATAATCTCTTTCTCAGACATCGAGCCACGTTTTGCGATGTAGGCCTCGTTTTTGGGTTCATACGCAGCATTCCACGCTTTTGCTTGATCCGGAGTGAGATTGTTTGGAGCTACAAGCTTGAGATCCTTCTCATTCATATGAGTCTTGATCTCCATTGTCTGGTTAGCGGCAGGACTGGCACGATTAGAATAGTCATCAAACAGTGTCGCTGGTTCGGGAATTTCCTGACCATCTAGCCAAGTAAGGTATTTAGGTCCCGGCTGCCAGTTTCGGTGCGGCGCCTTGTGTTGGAACATCAGCATGAAAGGTTTTTCTGGGTCGCGATCACTTTTCAGCCAGTCGAGCGTCTTCTCACCAATGATGTCTGTTGTGTATCCAACGTGGCTACGCTTGCTGGCTTCCGCCTCGATGCCTCCATAGAGCATCGGAGGGTTGTAATAAGGGCCCTGACCCACAAGTACGTCGAAGTAGTCGAATCCCTGAGGCGTCGACTTCAGGTGCCATTTTCCGATCACTGCAGTCTGATACCCCGCAACGTTGAGAAGCTTGGGGAAAGTCTGCTGAGAACCGTCAAAGGTGTTTCCATTTCGAATAAATCCATTCAGGTGGCTGTGCTTACCAGTTTGGATGACCGCACGGCTCGGGCCACAAATACCATTGGTCACATAGCACCGGTTGAACTTTATGCCCTCCTCTGCGATACGATCCATATTCGGCGTAGCAATACGGGTAGCGTCATACGCACTCAGTGCTTGCTGACAGTGATCATCAGTAAAGATAAAAACAATATTGGGACGCGTGTCCTCTGCCGCAGCCGTCATGATCGACAGGACAATTACCAGAGAGATAGTTGAAAGAATCTTCATGGCGCCTTTTTACACGCCGGTTTGAAGTGAATCAATTCGGAAAGAGGAAACTCCTACGGCGCATCCGCGTCGTATTCTCTTTTGGGAGAATTGACTACCGAAATCATTTTGGTAAGTTCTGAATTGGTTTACCGCTCCGACCCATTGCGAATCCCAGAAATAATATTGCGAATGAAACCCACTATTCTCTTAGCGTTCCTGACTCTGTTCCCCTTTTCCTATGGAGATGCAGTAGCGGTCGACTACACGACTGAGATCAGACCGATTCTAAACAAGAAGTGCTATAAGTGCCACAGTGGCCCAAGAGCCAAGGGCAAACTTCGCATGGACTCTCAAGATAGTCTTAGTAAGCGGATTGGCGGTGACGACCCCGCCATCATCCCGGGCAATCCGGCTAACAGTCTTCTCACCATCAAGGCTGGTCTCCCTCGCACTGATGGAGATGCAATGCCACCGCCCCCTGCTCGCGCGCGCGGGGCCGAAGGCATGACCTCAGTTGAACTGAATCTGGTAAAGCGGTGGATCGCTGAGGGCGCCAAGTTTTCAGCTGATGATCCGGATCCTGCCCCAGAAACGACTGCCACTGCCACTGCCACTGAATTGCTTGATTGGAATAATACGAAGGGAGTTTCCCTAAAGGCATTCTTCGTAGCTGTGAATGCAACTCACGTAAAACTACGCAAGGATGATGGTTCGGAATTCGTTTATCCGTTGGCGAACCTCGATGCCGCCAGCCAAGCACAAGCGAAGAAATTAGGGGCTCAATAACGAGAGACCCTTTACTCTTTCGATTGCCTAGCCGGACTCAGGCAAGAAGCTCGGCATCACCACACCTTTGACCGGCTGCGCCTCTCCCTTAACTTGGCCAAAGTGTAGCTCACAGTTACGCGCTCCAATTTCGTAGGCAGCCTGCACCAGCAGGTTACAAGACGCCGGGACTAAGAAAACGACGGACTTACCCTTGAAACGCCCGAGCTGTCTACGCAGCATGGCCAGGGCCGCCTTCTCGCTGCGAGCCACTCCCGGGCCGATCATTCGGGATGCCGGGTGATCGACCGAAACAAGAAACCCATCCACATTTCCATCCTCATCCTCTGAGATAACCGTGTGCCAGATTTCGTCCCCTTTTTCGATGAAATAGCAGTAGTCGCGTTCACGCGATATCCCGCTGATCTCAAACTCGATCTGCCCCATCGCGACAAAATCCGACGGATCGGCTTCACGAACAGTGGGCAATGAGTTGTCTTCTTGTATTTCTATTCCGTTAGATGGAACGTCAATCACCATGTCCTGGTAAATCGAAGTCGGGACAAATCCAGATCGGTTGTAAAGCGAATATGAATCGAGGTTGAGTGCGCTGGACACCAGCCTTAACGGCAACGCCCTTGAATCTGTGTATTCGATAATATGCCTCAGAAGTAAGCCGGCGATGCCATGCCCGAAGTAATTAGGATGCACGTTCATGATTCCGAGGGAAACGTGAGTTTCTCTCGGGTGAAAAAAACAAGACCCAATGACCATCTGGGTCTGTGGATGCTCGACGACGAGACCACACTCCGGATCTAGATCTTCGTAGACTTCTGGAAAGACACGGCAATCCTTCGGGGAGCATTGAAAGATAGAATGACCGGAATGCTGCTGATACCAGCCATTAGTAGAAAGGAAAATCAACTCGGCAACTTCATCGAAGTCAGCAGGCACCATCATTCTCGACGAAAACATGGCTTTGGCTTACAAAATCTCCCGCGCTTTGGCAATTCAAATTCCAGAAGAAGAAGGCCCAAAAATTCCAGTTCCAGATGGAAATGAGGCTTTTGTAATATGAAAAAAATAGGATTAAAAGGAAATCAGCCTTCCTCGCTTGTTCCTACATGACCATGCCACCGTCTACCGTCAGGACCTGACCGGTGATATAGCGAGCTCCGTCGCTGGCAAGGAAAGTTACCGCGTTTGCAATATCGTGAGTCTCACCAAAGGATCCCAGCGGAATCTCTTTCTTGATCTGTTCCTGAACTTCTTCAGTCAGTTCGCCGGTCATATCGGTTACAATGAAACCCGGCGCCACGGCGTTGACACATACCTGGCGACCGGCAAATTCCTTAGCAAGCGCTTTCGTAAATCCAATCAGGCCGGCCTTACTTGCCGCGTAGTTTGTCTGCCCTGCATTTCCCATCAAGCCAATAACAGAACTAATATTAATTATTCTAGCATTCTCTGCCTTCAACAAGCCTCTTTGAAAAGCTTTCACAGCGTTAAACGCTCCCTTTAGATTCGTATCCAAAACCGTATCCCAGTCTTCCTCGCTCATTCGGAGTGCGAGCCCATCGCGGGTCACACCCGCATTGTTCACTAGAATACTTGGCGCCCCCATTTCGGCAGTCACCAACTTGCCGAACTCGATCGTGCTGTCATAATCGGAAATGTCGACCGCATAAGCTTTCGCCGTACCGGGGCCGGCGGCATTTAATTCGTCAGCAGCGACTTGAGAATTCGATTCTGTTCGACTTGCGACAGCTACCTTGGCACCAAGACCAACGAAAGCCCTGGCTATTTCCTTACCGATGCCCCGACCAGACCCGGTCACGACGACAACTCGATCTTCAAATGAACGCATGCGCCGTTAATCTCACAGAGAAACCCGGGCTGCAACGAAAATCCAACTATTTACGGACCAACGATCTGACCTTTAACGGCCTAACCCTTCTTCAGTTGGCAGTAAAAAATCGCTGTTTGGTTCAGGTAAACGGCGCAGTAGATAACCGCGAGAACAACCTTAATTTGCGCCTCTCGCTGCTATCTTATGACTAAATTATTCCTTCTCCGACGATTCTCATGAGTCGGACTGCCGCGACTATCACACCCCTAGAATCCAAAGGTTAGCCGAGATCCGAAAATCGATCTGACCTAGGGAAGCACCCTGATGCGACACGGGAAATAGAGGGACCCTCGATGATGCCGGGGGCGAAAGTATCAGCAATGAATTAGATCGCTTCCGCTTCAGCTCGGTTCTTGAGAATCCGAATCTCCTAAATCCAATTCTACTTGGGACGACTCTTCCTTCTCATAGCTGGCTACAACAAGGCCACTGAGAAACTTATCTGGATCTTCGAGAGCGCTCGAGGGAATCGGAAAAGAATCCTGCCCCGTATTCTTTTTGATCAATTTTAGACCAAACTGGTAGTCCCGGAAGGACTCATCGCAGAGTTGGAGGACACTCTGACCCCGTTCTTCAGCAAGACTAGCCAGGCGAGTTACCGTATCGCTCTCGAAGGCCAACTTAACGCCATAATCCTGCTCGAACTTACGTTTAAAAGCCGCCAGCTCTGAGACAACCCGCGAATCCGCAAAGGTTTCAGCTTCGCTGAGAATGGTGGCCAAAACCTCGGAAGGCTCGTTTACGAGATCACCATCTACCGTCAATTCGGTTACACTGGTCCCGGGTAACTCAAATTTGAAGTTGCGCAGTAATCGTTCGCAAACCGTCATGAGCCCGCGGGCACCCGTTTTCTCCTCAGCCGCCGCTGCTGCAATCATCTCGAGTGCACTATTTTGAAAATTCGCCTGAATTCCAAATGCTTCAAACTCTCTTTCATACTGGCGAATAAGGCTTCCCTCAGAGTTTTTCATGATCTCGAAAAGATCTTCTTTTTCAAGGTGCTCACAGACTACCCGGACCGGAAGTCGGCCAATAAATTCGGCCTCAAATCCAAACTCAATAAAATCCTGAGTCCCAACTGCCTCTTTGAGTGCCGCTTTTTCAGCTTCAGTTGTCTGTTCTGCCCCAAACCCGATAGCACCCTGCCTCAAACGTTTCTCGACAATTTTTTCGAGGCCGGAAAAAGCGCCGCTCACGATGAAGAGAATGTGACGCGTGTTGATCGTGTCCTTGCTCGGCTTGCCTCGCCCCTGATCGAACATCGCCTGCATCTGCGACTGGATATCCTGTGGATTGCGCACTTGAACTTCCGTTTCTTCCATCAGTTTCAACAATGTCGTTTGCACCCCGCGACCGCTCACATCACGGCCGCCCGTCGCAGAGGACGTCGCGATCTTGTCGATTTCATCGATGTAGACGATACCGTATTCGGCCAGTTCCACATCTCCATCAGCCTTTCGAACCAGCTCCCTGACTAGGTCATCGACGTCAGCGCCAACGTATCCCGTTTCCGAAAATTTCGTCGCATCCGCTTTGACGAAGGGGACTCCGATTAGTTCGGCAATGTGCTTTACGAGATAGGTCTTACCAACACCGGTCGGCCCTACCACAATTACATTTTGCTTAGCGAATTCGATTCTCTCTGCTGCCTGAGAATCGCCAACTACGAGTCGGCGGAGGTATTGAGCGTGATTGTAGTGATCACAAACCGCAATCGACAATGCCTTCTTTGCCTCGTCTTGCTTTATCACAAATCGATCGAGGTGATGCTTGATCTGTCTCGGAAGAAGATCAAAATCAAAAACATCGGCCCTTTCTTTTTTCGGGTCATGGTTTTCGCCGCTTGAAGCCGGGGTTGGCTCAGAAGGAAACGGACTTCCGCTACTAGGCATCGCTGAAAAGGACACGTTATCGCCAAAATTCGACTTCAGAAAATCAGAAAGCTTTCGGGAAATCTCATTAGGATCAGGATATCCCGGGGGTGGAATCTCTTCGTCTTTGTCTGACATAACTAAAATCAACAACTAATAATACGACGCTACTGCCATCTTTGGCTCCCACGATTACAACCACACTCTTTTTTTGTAGGGAGCTTAGGGACTCGGAGCCGAGAGAACCATCAGCTTCACCCAACGCTCTTCAAACTCTGGAGAGCCCGCCCGAATAACTTCGGAAATACGGCTCACCGGCTCATTTTGACCCGTTGATAGCGCAAAAAATAGAACATTCTCCCACGCCTCTTGAGTCGCCGGCGTAAAGGGCGGTAGCAACTCTTCAGCTGCCTCTACAAGCCAGTCAGGAGCAAATTCAGAAACCGCGACCTCATTGGGCCCAAAACCGAGATCAACCACGAAGACAGAAGGGTCCGCCGAAGTGATTTCTGCCTCCAAGGCAATGCCCTCCCTACGGCGAATTACTCCCTGATAGGAAGATGCTCTCAGCTGAGCCGAGAGCATCCGTAAAAATCCCTCGGCCCGACCAAAGCCCAGCACGAGCTCATTCCTTATCTCCTGGGCCGACCACGACTTCAGGGGTTCGGCCTGAAGTTTATCAATTGCTTCCGAAAATTGATAATTCGCGCCATAGGATTCTAAGGAGGACAGAAGCTGTCTCAGCCGCTCTCTTTCCAGCAACTCTTCATCAGACATTTTTTGCTCAGCGAACGGATCGACCGCGCCCGCCTTTGGAACAACCTCAGGAATCCCGGGGTCAGGTTGTTCCATCACTACGGCCGCTGGAGGATCGTCTACGGCTTCTCTCTCGTCCACGATCAGCGCATCAATTTCATCGATCCTCATGAGACGAGACGTTATCAATCGCCGAAGTGACCCACGCGTCTCGATTTCATCGAGAGCGGCAGTCAAGGATTTGCGATCGGACTTCAACGAATCCGCCCCGTTCTTCCGTGCTGGGTTAGGGAGCTCCTCGAGGCGCTTATGGTCCCGCCGAAATACTTCTACACTGGACTTTAGTTCATCAATCCAAACAAAGCCTTCGGGGGGCTGGCTCACGGCAAACTTTTCCAACAGTGCGATGCCGGACTCAAAGTCTCCCATCTGCCAGTTCTTTACCCCGGCAGCAAGAAGACCCACAGAATCAATGGCGTCGGCTTCAAAAAGGATTGTGCTTTTCATGAGAGGAAGATCTGAAGCGAGCAGATCAGATGCCCTCTGTAAAAAAGCGACAACGTCCCCGACTCCCTCTTCCTTGGCGGGATCGATTGAGGAAATATCCGCGAAATACGCCCTTGAATCAGCTTCTTCACCCAGAAGCAGCTGAAGCGTTCCCGCAAAAAAATGACTCCACATCTGGGTGGACGGTGATAGCGACGATGCGCTAGTCAGTTCGCTGAAGATATTGAAAGCCTTCCTGAACTCACCTTTCACAAGTAGCTCTCTTCCCCTGAGGAACTGAGCCGCATTCGATTCGGCTCCAGCACTTATGATCCCGCCCTCATCAGCCCCAACAGTGAAGTCATCAGCTTTCGAGGATGACTTGTTCTCTTTAAGGCTAAACCAAAGGACCGCAGCAACAGCCAAGAGCCCTGAAAAAGCCCCTGCCACCAACCAGGGATTTCTCTGATTTGTTCTCGAAGATCTCGATTTGTTACGATCGACGCCAAACGCTCTCTTCTCGATATCAATGATCTCAGCTAGCAACAAATCATACGATTGTGGGCGAGCCTCTGGCCTGTAAGCCATCATGCGCTCAATTAGTTTTACGGTTGCTTTTGAAGAGGCGGGGGCTTCGGCCTTGAGATTCAGATCAGCAGTCTTTATTTGCTTCAGTTCCTCCATCGAGGGCGTGTTAGCTTCAAATGGTGGCTTGCCGCTCAGCGCGTGATGCAAAGTCGCCCCAAGGCTGTAAATATCTCCAAGGTAAGTGTCAATCTCACCATCCAGCTTCTCTGGAGGAACATAGTGGGGTGTCGCCCAGAGATCCTCGGATTCATCATCACCACCCTGCTGAACAGCAAGACCAAAATCCACTAACTTCGAAGTGCCCTCTTCAGTTACCAGCATGTTCCCAGGCTTGATGTCACGGTGGATTAGACCTTCGTGATGCGCTGCTTTCAATCCAGCCACTACATCGTGGGCGACATGCAGGACATCTTTTTCGGAAAGAGCTCCTGATGTAGTGATCATCTGCTCTAGGCTAGTTGCTTCGACCAGCTCCATCGCGATAAAGAAATAGCCGTCTTCGTTACCGACTGTATAAACCTTCACGACATTGGGGTGGAGAATAGATGCAGTGAGTTTCGCCTCGCGTTCAAACATCGCAGTCAATGCGCTATCACGGCTTAATGACTGGTGAAGCACCTTCAGGGCAACCTCCCGCCCTAAGTGCACGTCAATAGCCTTAAAAACCTGACTCATCCCCCCCTCTCCCAGCAACTGGGTAATCTGGTATTGACCCATCCGAGTACATACTCGGATCGAAGCCCCGCAATGAGGACACTCGATTTTCATGTATGGGGGCAGCCCCGATACATCAAGCGAGTGCTGACAATCGGGGCACTGGCTGATCGAGGGCACCTTTTCAGGTGAATTTTGCATAGAACGGGATAGACACCCATTGTCTAGGGGCGCCTTACGTCCTAAGCTTATCCCCCGCGGTTTACAGGTCCAGTCAATTCACAGCTCAATATTTTAATTCCTTTGATTATCACGATAAATCTTTCAACGGGTTGCCTCCAGCCGATCTCCGCGCTAAGTTTGCGCAGTACTTATGGGAGAAAAATCTGGAACCGTCTCAGTCGGGGACTATCAGCTCGGTGGTGAACGCCCTCTCTTTATTTTGGGGCCCTGCGTTATTGAATCAGAGGCCTTCATCCGAAAGATAGCTTTACGAATTAAAGCAATCGCTGATGATGCGGGAGTCGACGTTGTCTTTAAAGCTAGCTACGACAAGGCTAACCGCAGTTCTATCTCTTCTTTCCGCGGGATTGGCTGCGAAGAAGGTTGTCGCCTTCTCTCCAGCGTTGGCAAAGAACTAGGCGTTCCCGTCACGACCGATATTCATACCGTTGGCGAAGCAGCAATCGCAGGCGAGTATATCGACATTCTTCAAATCCCAGCCTTTCTTTGCAGACAGACTGATCTGATCGAAGCCTCTGCGCGGACCGGGAGAGTTGTGAATGTGAAAAAAGGCCAATTTCTCGCCCCGTGGGACGTTAAAAATATAGCAGACAAGCTGGATGCGTTTGGTTCCGAGAATTACTTTTTCACTGAACGGGGAACCAGCTTTGGTTATAACACCCTCGTAGCTGATATGAGATCCATTCCCTGGATGCAGGAAGACGGCCTCCGTGTCGTTTTCGACGCCACCCACTCAGTGCAAAGACCCGGTGGCGAGGGAGCTTCAAGCGGAGGCGACGGCTACTTGGCTCCCGTTCTTGCGCGTTCCGCAGTCGCCGCTGGATGCGATGGTGTATTCTTAGAAACTCACCCAAATCCGGAGGAGGCCCTGAGCGACGGGCCGAACCAAGTTCCCCTTGAGCAACTTGGCGAGGTACTCGCTCAACTAAAAGCACTTTATAGTCTAGTCAGACGCACCACTGATACATGAGGCATTTTTTTTGGAATATTGGAGGAATAATAGGCATATCCTGTATTTGCCTAATGCCTCACGACGTTGTATCGAAGGATGATCCTGCTCCTGAAGGCGCCAGCCTGGCTGTAGAAGCAGCATTCCCGCCAGAGATAACAGCAATGTTTCCAGTCGGACGTATTTTCAAGGGCGTCGCTATTCCCTCCTACACAGGAGAAAATCTCAAATCGCTGATGCGAGCTTCATCGGTGACCCGTGTCGATGAACGCTATCTCGATCTCACTGATCTAATTGTGCTTGTGTACGACAGCAGTGAGAAGGCAGAAACCACTATCTCAATGGAACAAGCTGCTTACGACATGCAAACCGGTGAACTACACAGCAAGACCCCATCAAGAATTGAACAATCCAAATTTGTAATGACAGGCGACAAAATGATTTTTCACCAGCAATCTCAAGTCAGCAAACTTAAGGGCAATGTCAGGGTAATTATTCCTGATGCAAATAAATTAGGCCCAAGCATGGGGATACCATCTTCAAAGTGACCATCACGGAATCTTATAGCCAAACTGATTTAATTCATGAAATTCTACCATCTCTGCCCGACCCTATCACTGCTCGCTATTTTGGCGTTTCCGCTTCAGGCGCAAGATTCCTCAACCGAAAAACTGATAGAAGAGGGTGCAAACCTGCTCAATGACCCTCGCCTGAAGGATATGTTACAACAGGCGCAGGAAGCCCCTGAAACGGCAGCTGCCGCAGTGATCGAAAACATTAAAGCCAACTCCGACAAGGCAGACGATGTTGTCCGCGGAGCGACGCGGGTTTTTCAGGAGAATCAGAAGGAGATTGAACAAGCAGCGCAGGCCCTAAAGAAAAATCAATCGAAGATCCAAGCGACGGCCAACTCCGCCATTGAGGAGTTCAATCGCAGTTCACCCGCCGCCGCAACACTTGAAGGAGAGTCACCCATTGCCGCAACCGGAGCTGACGTTCCCGCTACTCGCTCAGTTGATAGCGTCGGTGGTCTTCCCCCTTTCAGACCTGCAAACGCAGAAGTTCCTCCGATTCCTAAGCCGGCAGCTACCCTGTCCAACAAACCCATCATGCAAAACACTGAAGTCACCCCGATCGCCACGGCCCCAAATACAGTGTCAGACATTCCTGAATCCCGTTACTTGAATCCCGGTGACATCCCCGAACCTGCTCCACTGGTCCCAATTTATCAGGTCGATGCGCAGGGTGGCTTCCAATCGAACCCCAAGAATGAAGTCAATATTTTTTCGAGCGAATCAGAGATGAATAATATCACTAAGGTCATTACGTTCACCCAAAACGTCGTGATCGAGCACCCTGAATTTACCCTCGAATGCGACAAGCTTCTGCTGACACTGGCGGAAGGGGTGGGTGAGGAGGGCGACAGCACAAAGTTCAAACGCGCGGTCGCGACCGGAGGTACTGTCAGGATTCGCAGAATTAGCCCCGAAGGAAAAACCCAAGTCGCGATAGCACGAATGGCCGAGTACAATGGAGTAACCAAAGATTTTACACTTTCAGGAGGGCCTCCCTACATCCAAGATGGTGAGAAACATGTCCGTTGTGATGCTCCGGATGCTCAAATTGTTATGACTGGGGACGGCAAGTATAAAATCACCGGATCCGACGCAGGAGCTCCCTCTCGTCACAAAATCACTTTTCCTGTCGAAGATGAAGGTGGCACCAAGACAATTGGAATTGGCACCGGTGTCGGCGGCAGCCTCGATCGTCTCCGGTAATCACGTATTTCGTTTGTTACCCCTAACTACATGAGTTACTCCGACGAGCCCGATGAGGTTTTAAATCTTCGGAAAGAGGAGAAGCGTGGCTACTCCGACCCACTTCCTGTGAACGAGTCTAACGCTGAACAGTCTTCAGAGAAAGAGGCCCCTAACCCACGTGAAACTTCTTCACCTACGAGTTCAGAAAATTACCAGATCCCAGCGAAGAAAACGGCTTCCCCAGACCCCGGATCATCTGGAGATGACCTGTCGCGAACCCATGTGGACGAATCATTCGTGGAGCAGCAAGCTCCTGATTTCTCTGATGAAATTCCGGCTGATGTATCACGGGAATCTAAAGTTGCGCCGGTTGATCCAAAAATAAGAAAGGTCTCTCAACCTGAAAAACAGCCGTCGCCAGAGACGGGAAATAAAAAAACCACGGTAGATAAAGTAGCGACGCTGGAGGACTCCCCCCCATCAAAGGCCGGGGAGACTCAGCCCGACGCTGGAAAAGACCGCGACAGCCGAACCATCGCCTCTAATCAAAACGAGAATAACCCAATTCTCAAACCTGAGAAGCCATCCAGTTCCGGCAACGATAGGAGCTTTCTTCTGAGGACAGACAGCCTCGTTAAAATTTACGATGGCCGCACAGTGGTTGACGGGGTTGAAATTACAGTGCGGCCTGGAGAAATTGTTGGCCTCTTAGGCCCTAACGGTGCAGGAAAGACCACTAGTTTCTATATGATCGTTGGCTTAGTGCCGCCAAACGGTGGTTCAGTAATTTTTGGTAACGAAGACGTGACCAAACTACCCATGTATCAACGTGCCCGACTGGGCATGGGCTACCTTCCACAGGAAGAGTCGATTTTTCGAAAACTAACCGTTGAAGAAAATATCATGGCTGTGATGGAGACACTCGACCTCTCCAAAAAAGAGCGCATCGAACGCTGCGACGAACTGCTGGAACGCTTTAGCATTACCCACATTCGCAACAATATCGCGCTGACTTGCTCGGGAGGTGAAAAACGCCGTCTCACGATTGCTCGTTCTCTCGTTACAAAGCCCAGTCTATTGATGCTCGACGAGCCATTCTCCGGCGTCGATCCGATAGCAGTAAACGAGATCCAAACCATTGTCGAAGAGTTGAGGGAATCTGGACTGGCAATTCTCATAACCGACCATAACGCCCGCCAAACCCTTGAGTTGGTCGATCGAGCCTACTTAATTTATGAGGGTAAAGTGCTGCGCGAAGGGAGCCGTGACTTTCTAATTAACGACCCCGTAAGTCGCGAACTCTACTTGGGAGAACGCTTCACAATGTAGTGATTATTTTTCAACATCCTAATCTTTAACTCGCAGGATCTACTGAGGAGAGATCTCGCCTATTTAAAGAATTAGGGCGAATTTCGCAGCCTGGATATCTAAGCTAAACCAAAAAAACGAGCACATCATGCAAGTCAAAAATGTTAACCTTCCAATCACTGTAACTGGCCGCCACGTATCCGTCACCGAGCCGATGCGAGAGTATGCTGAGAAGAAAGTAGCGAGTTTGCATCTCGATTATCCGAAGATCATTGAGGCAAAGGTGTTACTCAATGTGGAACAGGAAAGGCATATCGCCGAGATCATTCTATTCTGTGCTAACCACATTGTGATTGAGGCGCACTCCACGACACCTGACATGTATGCGTCAATTGATGAGACGATTTCAAAAATTGCCCGCCGCATGCGTAAACATAAAACGAGGATGCTGAAATCCCACCGCCCTCGAAATCGGACCAAAGAAATACGCCAAATCCCTGAGGCTATCTTCCCACCCGAAATCCCGGAAGAACCTGAGGAGGAACACGAGCCGGTTATCGTCCACAAAGAGAACTATAAGATCAAGCACCTCTTCTCTGATGAAGCCATAATGGATATGGAAATGAACGAGAAGCCGTTCATTTTGTTCCACGATGCAAAGACAGATAAGCTTTCAATCATCTACCGTCGTGAAGACGGCGATTATGGGATGGTGGCTCCTGTCGAGGAGTAATTCAAAAGCTGATAAGGCTCATTTCAAAAGCGTTAATCCTCACACGGGTCGTCGTTCCCTTTTCCTCAAACCGAATTGCCCCAAAGCTACTATGCCCACCCGGTCGCCCCGCCCCGTTACTGAAGGATCCCGCCTCGCTATCGTTGCTCCGGCCGGACCTTTTAATCACGAGGCATTTAAAAAGGGCGTTTCGTGGCTGCGCGAACGCTATGAAATCACTCATTCCCCGGAAATTTTCTCTGCGGAAGGCTACTTTGCGGGTAGCGATCAGCTCCGCCTTAGTGAACTAAACGCTGCTATCGCTGATCCCGAGGTGGATGCGATTCTGTGCGCTCGAGGAGGCTACGGAACGACGCGCCTTCTTCCGGGAATTAACCTTTCCCAAGTCGCTCAATCGAACAAGATGATTGTCGGCTTTTCGGATATCACCGCGCTGCACTCTCTATGGGCCTCGCAGAAAATTCGCTCGATCCATGCTCCCATGGTAGCAGCCCTGAGTAATGCCAGCGACGCAATCCGCAAACTGTGGATCAATGCGCTTGAAGAGCCCGAGGCTGTTTTACAATGGAATTTAGAATCGATAAACAACTTCTCGGGAGAGGCCGAGGGAACGCTGGCCGGCGGCAATCTCGCAGTCCTAACGGCACTGAATGGAACTCCTTATGCTCCCAAATTAAAGGATTCAATTCTTTTTGTCGAAGATATCGGAGAGCGCCCCTATCGAATCGACCGAATGTTGACGACCCTAAAGCAGGCCGGGTGGTTCGATCAATTACAGGGCCTCGTGCTGGGTGCGTTCACCGAAGGTGAACCCGGTCAGGATAAAGTCACTACGGACGATGTATTTGAAAGCCACTTCCACGACGCAGATTTTCCCGTGCTAAAAGGACTGCCCGCTGGGCATATTTCACATAATGAACCGCTACCCCTTGGTTCGAAAGTGAAAATCACAGGTGACCACCTTCAACTAAATTGACGAGAGCGACTTAATTATCCGATCAGTCAACTTCGGCGGCGGCGCTGCCATTAAGATTTTATTTGACCGCTTCAGAAAGAAACGATGGCAACTAAGTCACTGTAGTCTCGCACTAACAAAGGTGGTTATCTTAACTTTTGAAGCATCACGAGTCACGTGTAGACCTTCAAGATGACTACCGCTTTTCGTCATGCTAAATCGTGACAACAAGCTTTCCAAAGTGACCGGCATCCCTCATTGTCGCGTAGGCCGTCAATGAATCCTGAAAGACAAACTCTTCGTCGATCACCGGACGAATCTTATGTTGCACCAGGAAGGAATTCATTCGCTCAAACATAGCCCGGCTACCCACGTAGATACCACTGAGATCGGCATTATGGGTCACCAAAGGAAACAGGCCAAGATGAGGAGATTCAAAACCCGTCAAGACCCCAATAAGAGAAATAGCCCCTCCCACAGCGACTGCGTCAATTGAGCGCTCAATCGTCCCGGGACCACCTACTTCGATAACCCGGTCGACTCCACGCCCATCGGTTAGTTCCTTCACCTGCTTCTCCCAAGCAACGTGCTTGAGATAATTTATCCCCGCATCAGCGCCCAACCCTTCGGCACGGACCAATTTTTCATCAGAACTACTCGTGATGAGAACTTTCGCCCCGGCCGCCTTCGCAATCTGCAACGCAAAGATCGAAACCCCGCCAGTACCCAGACAAAGCACCGTGTCTCCAGGCTCAACCGGACGGCTTCTTTCCATGAGCGCGTGCCAAGCTGTTAGCGCGGCGCACGGGAGGGTAGCCGCCTCTACGGTCGTCAAATATTCCGGCACTTTTACGACACTGTGTGCCGGCGCCAACACTGACTCGGCGAGCACCCCATCGCAGGAACCTCCGCGAGCAGCCGTGTGATATCGCATCTCAAAAGGCCCATCTTCCCAGTCACGAAAAAATGTAAGAGCAACACGATCTCCCACCTTCAACCGTTCCACGCCTTCCCCTAGTGCCGAGATAATTCCCGCTCCGTCTGAGAGAGGGACCACGTCCCTCTCACCACCCGAAGCTGAAAGACCCGACTTCATCAACAAGTCACGATAATTTAAAGAACAAGCTTCCATCCTGACTTCTACCTCACCAGCCGCGGGGGGTGGAAGAGTGCAGTTGTCCGATACTATCTCACCACATCCATCACCATCCTGTTTCAAGACAAAACGCTTCATGATACGGGATCCAGATCTAGAAAAGCCTCGATCTCGTGGCGGGTCAGGGTATTAACCACGTCACGGCGGGTCAGCCAGCCTTTGCGCGCGATACTAGCCCCGAACCATAGATACTCCAGAGAAGAGGCGCGGTGAGCATCCGGGTTAATAGAACACTTCACCCCCTTCTCCTTAGCAAACTTCCACCACCTCCAATCCATGTCGAGGCGCCATGGGCTGCAGTTTAGTTCGATAATAGTTCGCGTTTCTGCACAAGCCTCGATCACAGCTGCCACATCAACGGCGTAAGGCTCTCGCTTCAGCAGGAGGCGTCCCGTCAGGTGACCGAGCATGGTAACGCGAGGGTTCTGAACTGCCCTGATGATTCGATCGGTCATATCCGACTCGGAGAGAGTCATCGCGTTGTGGACCGATGCTACCACGTAGTCCAACTCGTCTAAAAGCTCATCATCAAAATCCAGCGAGCCGTCCTTGAGGATATCAACCTCATTTCCCGCGATAAGGCGGAAGTTTTGCCCTTGCGTCTTGTACTCTGAGTTTAGAGACGCTATCTCACTAATCTGCGACCTCAATCTACTTTCATTCAACCCGTTAGCCTGAAACGAGCTCTTTGAGTGGTCCGCTATACCAAGGTATTGAAGGCCAAGATCAATAGCTGCCTCGGCCATCTCCCGAAGAGAATTCTGCCCGTCACTGGCCGTCGTGTGATTGTGAAATGTCCCTCGAAGGTTCTCCAGTTTCACAAGCTCAGGAATATCTCCCTCGCTAGCCGCTTCGACTTCGCCGGTATTTTCTCGCATCTCCGGCGGCACATAGTCTAACCCAAGGAACTGATAAAGCTCATCTTCAGTTTCGAACACTGGAGGCGCCTCGGCATCGGCTCCCTCCTTAACGGCAAGACGATATTCGTTTAGACTGTAGCCTCGCTCCAGTGCTCTCCCACGCATTGCTACATTGTGCTCTTTGCTACCAGTGAAATACGCCAACGCACAAGCGTATTCGTCGTTACTGACAACACGCAAATCACACTGTAGTCCATTCTCAAGATTGATGCTCGCCTTGGTTGCCCCTTGCGCAATGATTCGGCTAACCCACTCCTGATCGACAAAATACTCAATCAATGCCTCTGGCTGACTTGACGCTACAAGAAAATCTATGTCATGAACTGTCTCCTTAGCCCTACGAAAACTTCCTGCTGCTTCCGCTCGGAGACAATCAGGATGTTGTTTCAAAGCATCAATAATCATCATGACGGATGATGCCACATCACCTAGTCGAAAACGGTCCGCGTTCTCCTCCTTGAAGGCAATAGCTTCCAGAATCTTCTCCGCCGTTTTTTTTCCAAAGCCACTTAATTCTGCAATCTCACCGGACTCGCAGAGTTCCTTCAAGCGGGGAATAGAATCGACCCCGAGCGCTTCGTAAACCGCCTTGATTTTCTTTGGCCCGAGACCCTGGATACCAAACAAATCAAAAAGCGTCTCTGGAAACTCCCCTTTCAGCTTATCATAGTAATCGAGCTTGCCCGTCGAAGCCAGTTCATGCAGTTTCTGTTGAAGCGCGTCGCCGAGCCCTTTGATCCCTTGGAGTTCTCCCTCACGTGCGAGTGAAGCAATATCACCTGGATACTGCCGCACCGTCTCGCCCCCGCTACGATATGCACGGATCTTAAACGGATTTTCTCCTTTCAATTCAAGCAAAATGGCAATTTCATCAAGAATTTCCGCCAAGTCTTCACGTGTCATAGATGGTGCCAAACTAGGACGAACCCGACGCCCCGCCAACTGTTTTCCGCACTGAAATCAACCTAGAAGGTTAAAGCCGTCCTAGACACATCGGGCCCCTCAAAAAACGAACGGAAAAAGGCCCAAATTTTCGTGAAAAATTCACAATGCCCCCTATGTTCATATCGGGCAGTGCGAGGTTTCCCCAATTGCCTTTTCATCACCGTAAGTCAATGAGTAGTCGCTACGAAATTCGCGAACAAATCGGCAAAGGTGGCCTCGGAGCAGTTTATAAAGCTTTCGACACGCAATTGCAGCGAGAAGTAGCCATCAAACGGGTTCTGACTGCGGGGCAAGCGACGGATGAGGAAGTCAAAGAAGCAGCAGACAAGCTGATTTCAGAAGCTCAAACTCTCTCGAGCCTCAACCACCCCAATATCATCACCGTTTTTGACGTTGGTCAGGACGAACAGGGTGGTTTTGTCGTAATGGAACTTCTCAAGGGGGAAACTCTCGACGAAACAGTCGAACGCGGTGTTCTTACCCAAGAAGACTTCACAGAGGTGGTCTATCAGACGATGGAGGCACTCATTTCTGCTCAGGCAAATGATGTGATCCACCGGGATATCAAGCCCACCAACATAATGGTGATTTGGCAAGCCTCCGGAAAATTTCAGACTAAGATTCTCGACTTCGGTCTCGCCAAGTTCAGCAAAACGCCATCCATACAAACGATGGATCAAGAAGACTCAGTTCTTGGTTCGATCTTCTTCATGGCTCCAGAACAGTTTGAGCGAAGTGCGCTCGACGCACGTGCTGACCTCTACCAGATGGGCTGCGTTTACTACAATGCTTTAACAGGCCAGTATCCATTTAACGGCGAAACCGCACCGCAGGTTATGAACTCTCACCTGCAACACAAGGTCGTGCCGCTCGATCAGATCCGGCCCGATCTTGCCCCTTCAATTTGTCAGTGGGTGATGTGGCTGATCAATCGAAACGTTGAGCATAGACCTCTTAACGCGAAGGATGCTCTTCAACGCTGGCCGCGGAATTCGGAAGTCACTGAAGCCGTCCCTGTTGAAGCACTTCCTGCAGAAGGGGCCTTGGATGTTACGACAGGGCAGATCAAAATTGTCACAGCGGCGAGCCAGGCTTCAGCGCCACAAGCACTGATCGTGGGGACCTCGCCTAACCCTCCAGCGACAGCTGCAAGCAGAAAAACTATACGGCCCGCCCATCATCGCACCCAGCGCCCGAAGAATAACAAGACAAAGCGCCTCGTTGTAGGAAGTATTGCAGGAGGAATCATAATCCTAGCCGGCATCGGTGGCATCAACACAATCAGCAAGAAAAATCGGGAAGCCCGCATTTTCGAAATAGCCTCACTTGAGGAGGTTCCCGGAACGGCAAAAGATGTCGAAATTGCTGTCAGCATCCTTGCAGACTCGGACGCGCCGGGAGTGCTCAGAACAAATGCATTAAAGGCCCTTCACCTGCTTGAAGGAGCGGGCATTGAAAAGGCGATTTTCAGTGAACTACAAGAAGCTAAATCAAACTCGCTCCGCGTTCTTCTTTCTTCAGTTCTCGCTGATAAAAGTTACTCGGAAGCCCTTCCAACGATTCTCAGCTACATTCCATCGGCAAACAACGAGGAGCAACAACTCCAATTCATCGCCGCGGCCGGAAAATTAGCAGAAGATAAAAATCTTCCGGAGATCCTCAAACTTCTTGAGAACAATCGAGGGACGCAAGTTCGCCGCACCGTTGAAGGACTGGCGCTTAATCTTCTGCGCCGTAGCAAAAGGCAGAAGGAGTATGTCGGAGATATTCTTACGAGACTTTCCAATGCTGCAAGTGACGAGCGGAAGAGTCTTTTTCGAATACTGGGAGCCCTAGGAAGCGATGAGGTGAAGGTTCGTCTTTCCAGTATATTCAATCAGAAGAAAGATCGCGACTACCAGCGTGATGCTATTAGTGCCTACCTGACTTGGAACGATCGCTCTCTAATCCCTCAGGTCGAGGCTATCATCGACAACACCGATGATCGAAGCCTTGAGGCCATCGCAGGGCGTGCTCTCGCCAGACTTGTCACATTGCCAGGGCCTGAAACCCTCGAGGAAAAAATTGCAATATGGAACAGTGCGGCCCGCAGAATCAATGATCAGAACAGTCTGCGCCGCCTTGTCGGCAACCTTCTTGAATACCCTCACCCCGAGACCCTTAAGGTCCTTCGTAGCTGGAACAACGATGAGGATCTCAAATCTGTCACCAGAGGGGCTGTTACAACGATGGAAACCTCCGTCAACTCCGTGAAAACAATTGCTTCTGGCGAGGGCCTTCTCGGTAATCTAGGCAGATTTCAGGGTGACCAGAAAGCAGCTTTCAACTCCTCTCTCGGATCAATCACTGAGTGGACCTCGCCCGGCACTTGGTTTTTGTGGAGTTTCAAGATCAAGGACTCCGGTGTCTACACATTTGAGGTTGAACAGTCCTCACTAGAAAAAGAGCCCAGCGACTTCATTGTCTATGTGGCCGACCAAATTCTTGAAGGAAGATCCTCAGAGACCGGTGACCTCTCTTCGTTCAGCCGCGTCAAACTAGATGGAACAGTGAATCTGGAAAAAGATATGATTTACACCTTGGTGCTCACTGCTGGCAAAAATATAACGGCGCGAATGATGGATATTGGTGAAGTTCGTCTCATTAAAAATTAATCAATGGCTTTGCGCCAAAGATCAGCGCCGCTGCTGCGGTGACGGTTACCCCCGCTATTGTTTTATTTAGAGGAATTAAGGGGCCTTTCGCCACCCAATCTGATCATCGCTCCGCAGATCATGCTACCACGCTCCCCGCGAGAGAGACTGGGGTAGATCTTCATCACCTACCCAATATACTGCTTTAGCTGATTCTTATTCTCTGCACTGAGTTTTTGGTATCTCTCCCAATCCCCCATTAGGAAGTCCACGGCGCTCTCTATTCCTGTCGTCTTCTTTCTTATTTATCAGTGAACCTTCAGGGCCACGGGAACCTGGGTAGAGACCTTCAAGTCGATATTTGAGTCCAACTTCCTCTCCAACAAAAGAAACCGTTGCAGTCACTTCCTTTAAGCCCTGACCACCCGCAACACCGAGCAGTTAAATCCCTTCATCACTAAATTCTTTTGGAGACACAACAACGGTTTTTTGACTCTCGATTGTAGAGGGTAGCCAGATGCTCTTCATCGACATTGGCAACTCCCTCCAGAGTGTAGATTTCGGAAAATTAAGGATTCGGGCAGACGGACTAGCTCCTTTCAAAGCATAAAGTCGGTCGGCTCAAGACTCGAAGGAACTTCGACACCGAAGGAGACGAATGTTTCGCTTTCCTAAGCAGTCAGTGAGAAGGCAACCACAGCCAGTATTACTTCGATCGCTGGCCACCTCATTGCTATTTCCATTTGCCAACCCTCCTACCGAGATTCCGTCTTCAGCCCTGCTCACCCGAACTCTCTTTGTCCGTTTCTGCTGGTGAGACACCAGAAGAATCGGGAACGAACCACTTTGCCACAGTAATTTCACACTCTGCCTGCGGCTCCGGTTCACGGGAACGGAGATCGAGCTCAATTTCCAGATTCTTGATCACTTGGAATTTTTCGGGACCCTGAAGCGTGGTCAACCATTCGGTCACAACCGCCTCGTCTCCCTTGATTTCCAGCCGAACGGCAACCTCGGTGTAGAAATTATTATACTCAATTTCCTGAAGGCTTTGTCTTTCAATCGTCAATTTGCGTTCAAAACACTCATCCTGCAGTGCTTGCAGTAGATCGCCTTGCTCCTTTCCCAACGTGGAATTTCCCAATCGAGGCATCATCTCGATAAGCCATTTTTCACGAGCTTCAGCTGCCGGAGCATCTTCCAGCCGCATTTCATGATCAGCAAGCTGACTGCGAAGGCTGCGAATTTCGCCGTCTCCACCTGATAGATTTTTGAGAATAGACCGCGCCGCGAACCCATTCACCACGATAAAAATCGCCCCAATACAGGCCCCTAAAAGGACCTTCTCTCTAACTGTCAGCTCCCGCATTTTTTGGTTTTCCTGTAATTTCGAATGTTGCCGTATTGTTTTTCTCGACCTTAGGATTTGGCATACTCCAGTCGTAACCTTTGAATTCAGTCATCGACTGAAGGTCTTCTAGTAATCGATTCGCCAGCTGCACATCCCGAGCCTGACCTTGAACCCGTATACCGCGCCCCGAAGTTCGGTATTCTCGGATAACCACGCCGCTACCTGGCAGGGCTGAGGTGATTCGGCTGAGCTGCACTACGGGAAACCAAGATTTTTCGAAGGCTGGCTCGAGGTTCTTCCAGCGCTGATCTACCTGCTCCACCCAATCCACATCCGGCTCAACGATCGAGATCTGGCGCTCAAGAGATCCGATTTCTGCAACCGTGTTGTTGCTCTTGATGATCATCGCACTCAGTCCAACTCCATAGACGACAAACAGGACTGCGAGAATGACCGTAATCCGACTCTTTGTCTTCCGCTTGCGACGCGCCCGAGTGACTGCACTCGGAAGTAATCGCTCACTGATTCGGCCCAGTGAGATACGGGACTTCGACGTCGGATGAACGGTTAGATTCAACCCTTCGGCAAACGATTCGCGCTCATCGGCCGACGCATCGTCGACCTCAAGAACCAAAGCCTCCGGCATACTGTCCTCCATGCAGGGGTCCCCATTCAGGCCCATGAGAACTAGATTGATCTCACCCGCAATCGCTGATCCAAGGCGGTCGCCTCCGCTAAGAACTTGGAGATGAACCGGTTCTCGCCCCTTGTAAATCGCCAGCACGAGCCTCCCTTTCTCCTTCCAAAGCAGGCACGACTTTTGCGAAACCGCGCGCAACGAAGCCGCAGAAGCATACCCAGCGGCGTTGGAATCAATCAACTCGCTGGAAACATCGGAAACGACTGACACCGCGAAGGTATTTCCCTCTGGCCCCTTGTCTATGATCTCATAATCGTAAAGCACCTCGCCCTCATTACCGGCAAGAAGTCCCCGCTTCTCCAGTTGGGAGTATATCATGCTGTCATACAGGGTCTCATCCGTTTCCGGAAGCACCACGGGAAAGGTTGTCACTTTGTCAGAAGGGTAGCCAATAACAACATCGCTCCGGTGGCCGATTAATTCTCTCAGATCAGAACTCTGAAGGGTTTCCTTCTCGCCTTGGAATAGAAGCCACTCCTTTTCGGGACCGGGCAATACAATCGTTTGGTTGGACATAATCTTCGAGGGCAGGATGGCCTCTTGTTCAATAGAGATAAACCACCAAAGTGCCGTAAAGTTTCCGGGAAAAAAGCATGCAATTCAAGTCCTCAAAAGGCGCCAATAAGCAGTTTGCTGAGATAATAAGCCAATAAGACCACTTTCAGTTGCCGGTTGCACACTGCGGACTCCGGAAGCTTGCGTTAAGAACAAGTAGGCTCTGGCATCCAAGTGCCCGTGTCGACGTTTTCTTTGAGCGCATCAAACCGCTAACTGTGTGCCACTCGATGGTCGGGATGTCGACTTTTTCCCTTCCATGGGGTGGAAGTCAGGGATTTGAAGCCGTCTTTCTCCAAAAAGGACATAATTAAATGAACCGCCAGTTGATGACGGCGTCCCATCACCTGCCGCCACAAGGCACACCTCTTCGTTGGTCCCGAACAAAAAAGGGACTAGAGACAGGAGTAGCCTTTCACCCTATGACCTTACGATTATCGAATGAATTTAACTCCACATGATCTTGGACCAGATCATTTTCTTTTCGGTCGAGGTAATTGGCCCCGTGGGGGCAAACCCTAAACGCTGCGCCAAGTCGTTCAGACCTCGTCGTCGGATTCTCCTGCGACCTGGCCACGAAGCTTGGCTTCGATGAATTTCTCCAGATCGCCATCCATCACTCCCTGAATGTTCCCCGTCTCATGACCAGTGCGATGATCTTTTACCATCTGGTAGGGCTGAAACACATAGGAGCGAATCTGGCTTCCAAAGGCGATCTCACCTTTTTCTCCATATTGCCGCTCCATTTCGGACCGTTTCTTATCCTCCTCAATCTGGAGAAGCTTAGCCTTCAGTAACTTCATCGCCATCTGGCGGTTCTTGTGCTGGCTTCGCTCCACCGTGCATCGAATCTGAATACCGGATGGGAAGTGGGTCAAGTGAACCGCCGTTTCGACTTTGTTCACATTCTGCCCTCCTTTACCACCACTTCGGGCAGTCTTGATCTCAATGTCTTTCTCATCGATCTCCATGTCCGGTTCCTCCTTTAAATCAGGAACCACATCGAGACTTGCAAATGAAGTATGACGCCGGGCCTGCGAATCAAACGGAGAAATCCTCACCAGTCGGTGGACACCGCGCTCACAGTTGAGATAACCAAAGGCATTTTCACCTTCAAAGCGAATCGTGGCCCCACGAACTCCTGCTTCTTCCCCTTCCTGCAAGTCGATCATTTCGCTCTTGTAACCCTGCTGCTGTCCCCATCGCTGATACATCCTCACTAGCATATCGGCCCAATCGCAGGCTTCGGTACCTCCAGCACCGGCATGGATCGTAAGAAAGGCACTTTCCCCGTCATTGGGTCCATTGAGGAGCGTCTGAAGTTCAATTTTTTCGAACGCCGCTTCGATCGCCTGCTGATCGCTTTTCACTTCATCAAAGGCAGACTCGTCACCTTCTTCGGCTACCAGTTCCGCGAGAACGGAGAAATCCTCGATTCGTGAGGCCAGTTCACGCACTGGAATTACTTTATTCTTCAAAACTGACACCTCGGACACCTTGGCTTGGGCCTTATCCTTGTCATCCCAAAACTCCGGGGCACTCATTTCTATCTCAAACGCCTCCAACTCCTTTTCCAGCTTATCGAAGTCAAAGATACCGCCTCAGCTCGTTGAGCCGGGCTTTAAGAGATTCCGTATCGATCGCTTGCAGTTCTTCTTTCATCGAGGGTGTAAGCGATCTCACAGATGTGGAAAATTTCAAACTTTCGCTTAGTAATGTTTATCCGTTTTACCAACGTCCGCTCAAGATGAAAGCACGAGGCACTCTGATTCGTCGATCTCCACTTACAGAGACCAGCCTTATCGTACACTGGTGTACTCACGAATACGGCATCGTTAAAACCGTCGCCAAGGGAGCACGTCGCCCCAAAAGCTCATTTGCGGGCAAGCTCGACCTGTTTTATTTTTGTGAGATCGAGATTCATCCAGCCAAGAACGGCGATCTCCATATCCTCAAAGACCTTCAAATCGAAAACGCCCGCCTTGCTCTCAGGCGTGACTATGGGCAGACCCTTGCCGCTTCCTACTTTATCAAACTGATTGATCGTATTGCTGAGCCGGAAGCGGCTATTCCAGAAATTGCAGACCTGCTTGACCGTGGATTGGACTACCTCGACTCCAATGATGCCAATCTCAAAGCGGTGGGACACTTCGAAAAACAATTGGCTCAGTTCCTAGGCATACTTCAAAATGGAACCGATCCAATTCGCTCTATTGGTGATCTGATCGGGAATCTCCCAAAGCAGCGGAGCGAATTGATCGAGCGGCTACGTTGATTTTTTTAGCCTTTCCCTCACTTTTGCGGGCAATCGGAAGGCATACCTTCTAACCTCCTATTTCATACCTGTCGCAGGCTACGGCGGTGTATCGCGGGCTAAAGAAAGCGAAGATTTACCAGTTCACTTCCACGCCGAGAGCATTGACTCAGTCCGAATATAAATCGTGCCGCCAACAATGACAGGAGTGGTCCGGCAGAGTTCACCCAATCGGTTCGTTGCCACGTGTTCAAACTCTGGTCTCGCAGCAATAACATGAAGATTTCCATTTTCGTCAGCGAAAAAGAGATTCTTCCCGTCACTCACAGGTGAACCAAAAATCGAACCCTCTACTCCAGGGACTCGCTCCATCCAACTCTCTTCACCGGTCATCGTATTCAGGCAGGTCGCAATACCAGAATCTTCGATCAGGAAGGTGTGATCTCCCACCGCGATCGTTGAAGGAATATGATTGATTCGTGACTCGCGTCGCCAGACTTCCTGCCAGTCGCCTCCGGAAAGTTTCATCGCCACGCAATGCTTAGGATTGGCAGTGAACCCGCAGGTCCCAATCACCATACCCTTAGTAACTATGGGCGAACTAATTGCCCGCTCATTAGTCTCAAGGTTGAATACCGACTTCTCGGCGATCACACTTCCAGTCAAGGGATCGACCGCTGTAAAACCGTGCTGCCAATTCACGAAAACCACGACATCCCGTCCAGCCACTTTATAGATACAAGGCACCGAGTAGGAAATTCTTTGGCTCTTCCGTTCCACCTCCCACTTAATCTCACCAGTATTCGCATCAAGTCCCAGAAGGTTTCCACCCCCTTTTTCCTGATCATTGTTCAAGATCACCACATCATCGTAGAGAATTGGGGATCCACCGAATCCGTGACCACCTGATACCGAACCTAGATCGCTTTTCCACAGCTCATTGCCATCATGATCGAGAGCGACTGCGGAAAGCTGATCTGCCGTGCCCCAGGTAAATACAACTATCTCATCATTCGCAGCCGCGGTCGATGAAGCAGCGCTGTTGAACCGGTGCCCCTTAAATGACCGCTGATCAAAGGTCTTTTGCCAAATAATATCCCCCGTGTGGCGATCGAGACACAAAGTAACCCACCGGTAGGGAAGAGCCAGATTAGGCGCCTTACCTTTTTTGCCCTTCTTCTTCGCAGGATGCGATCCACCGGTCTTTGCTGCTTCATCAGCCACAGCACTCAAGAGAAATATTTTATCTCCCCAGATCACTGGTGATCCATGCCCCACTCCGTTGATCTCGGTCGACCACTCTTGATTAGCTTGGCTTAATTTCGTTGTAACCAAGTGAGAGTGATTCACCCCGGATCCGTTAATACCGCGAAACCGAGGCCAATGTTCATCAGCTTTAACAGTCACTGCACTAAAAACTGAGACTGCTGACAGGAAAAAAAATAATCGATAATTCATGTATACAGGTGGGCTTTCAACCCAGCCGAGAGGAAAGGTTGCCTTAAAGGACATCCAAGCTCAATGACGAAGCCACAATAAATTCCATTCACAGGTTAAAGTCGCTGTAATGGGGTCCTCAACGAAGCATAACCACCTTCAGTCGATCACGATACTCCAGAGCTTGGCACCAGCAGTAATGAAAAGAGTCCTGCCATCCTCGCCACCAAACGTACAGTTGGTTATCATATCCTCAGGAACCGGAATAAAATCCAACAACTCCCCTTCTATCGACACAACATATACCCCCGAAAGATGCTCAGCGACAGTTTCGAGGGAGCTTGCAAAATTCAGTCCGGCAGTGGCGTAGATATGCCCCTCAGGCCCGATCGCAATCCCATCCGGACCTCGGTCGTTCCCCCAGTCATACAGGACTTTGCCACTTTCAACGTTGATATTTCCATCATTCCCACGATCAAATCGCACCAGCCTCCGTTGCCCTCCCGGTTGAGGCCCGTTGTGATTGTCGGCTACAATAAGATACCTTCCGTCAGCCGAAATTGCGATTCCGTTAGGACGCTGAACTTCATGTTCAATGACCCGGCTTACCTCACCATCTGGATCGATTCGATAGACCCCTTCAATCGGCTCACCAATCTCGTCGAACTGCTCGACTGGTTCTGTGCCTTCATACCCGCCGTAGCGGGGGTCGGTGAAGTAGATACGCCCGTGATCGTCCATCACGAGGTCGTTAGGAGAATTGTAGCGCTTCCCTTCAAATCGATCTGTCAAAATAGTAATGGATCCATCAAGTTCGGTCCTCGTAACACGCCGATTCCCTCCCTCTCGATGTCCCTCGCAAGCATGAAGGCGCTCCTGCGGATCGAACAATAAGCCGTTCGCTTTACCTGAAGGCTGTCGAAAGACATGAACCTTACCAGTCGGATCTTTCCGCATGATACGATTGTTCTCTATATCTGTAAAAAAGACGTTCCCGTCGTTCCTCCAAGCCGGGCCCTCAACAAAAGCGACACGACCCTCGATTTTTAACTCTCCTGCGGAAGCAGTGATAGCCAAAGTTATAAATGAGAAACATAGAAGAGAGCGATACATGGCCGTAATTGTTGGAAATCCCCAAACCCATGTAAAGGAGGCAGGTTAGTTTTAACTCGAAACCTCTCCAACCTTGAACCCCGCTGACCGATCCAATGCCATATTACCGCTCTGCCCGGTTACTGGTTTCGGACTTTCAAAATTCCGTCTGTCGCACTACTTAAAATCTCAGCGTAGCCGCAGGAGAACCTCGTTTCTTCTCAGCAGAGCAGGTGTCCATGGTGGGTCGTAGCCTGCAAATAAGGGGTTTCCTACAGGCTCCAATCCCTCCTTATCGAGGTAGGCTCTCAATCCGGCGAGCCGCTCTTTTTGAACCTTGGCATTACTTCTCCCCCCGTAGCGTATTGCTGCGTATCGGCCCGACGGCATCCGCTTGAGACTAACCGATTTTGATGACGGTGCCGGGGCTCCACTTTGAGCTACGTCAGCTGGAACGACAAACTGCATTTCGGTCGTTCGGCCGTCAGCGGTTGCCGGCATGAAGACAGGTGTGGTCATGGAGATTTTCTTGGAGTCCTCGTTTTCACCGGAAATGTATCTAAAAAGTCGCCCAAAGCTATTGTTACTGCCTGCACCAGACATCGAAGTGGAGGCGACAAGGTGCTCTGCATACTCCCGAATCTCAATTTTCCCACTTTTCTCCAACACTTTGTAGCGAGCTGACTCGGTATTCGCGCGAAGACCTACTGTGAGAACAGCGCCTCCAACGACGAGCAAGGCGGCTACAAACCAAATGGTGATGGGTTTCGCTTTCATTAGATTCGATGACGACTCATCTCGAAAGGTAGAGTATAATTCTTAGTTCTGCTCTTGCGACCGAGTGATTACCACACTCACGCTCTCACAGTCAGCGAGTATAAATTTTTGTAGTTCGATGGTCACCTCAAAAACTCCATCGAAACCCAATACAGCGGCCGCGAGCTCCTCCGCTAGGGTTTCGATCAGCTTTCGCTCGCCTGAGGAAGCCACTTCTCGCAAGCGTTGAGATACGCGGTAATAGTCAATTGTAAGATCTAATCTGTCGTCAACCCCCCCGACTATATTGGAGAGTGCGATGGCCACATTCACTTTCACACTCTGAGGAATCGCTCTTTCCTCCTCGGGAACTCCAATCGTAGTCACAAGCCTTAGGCCTTTGATATTAATATGATCGCTCATAAGTTGCGGTGGTGGTCAGCCAAGCCGGAATCGAATCTCCTTCACATTATTCTGGCCAAACCTATCCTGCATTTTAGCCAGCAATTGGCCTTTCATTCGCTCCAATTCATAGTGCACCGTAGAATGAAGCACTTGAATATTTAGGATCCCTCGGTGAAGCCCGATTGGCCTTGCATTTTGGGCAATAAAATTGGACACCATTGTATTCCATGCGTCAAACACCTGCTCCTCGTTGAATCGGCCCTCTAGTCCTAGGTCTTTCAGGGTATCTTCGACGACGGTTTCGCTGTCGCGGGTGTACTTTGAAACATCCTGGGGTTCCCAGTAACCGCGAAGCTGTGCTAGGGCACGTTCCCTAGTTGTCCGACGCGGTCTTCTACGAAAAGCCATAAGCTTTTTCAGTCTAAATCGGCGTTGAGGTTTACACCACAAAAAAACCGCGTCACCCGAAGACGACGCAGCCGTTGAAGGTAGAAATTGAAGGCAGGTTCAACCCGAGCCATCGTTACCGATGGCTTCAACCGGGCAACCCTCCATCGCTTCATCAGACAGCGCGCGCTCTTCATCGTTTTCCGGCTGCTTGTAGACGAAGGAATAACCCCCGTCTTCATTTCGAGTGAAGTTATCTGGTGCCGTTTCACGACAGAGGTCGCAATCAATACATTGATCGTCGACGTAAAACGTGCCGACAACGTTGTCTTCGTATCTATCTTCTAATTCTGCCATTTTTCCTTATTCTGCGTTGGGGGCGCGAATGTTTGGGTATCCTGAAAATACGGCACCTCTAAGTTTCACGCAACTGATTTCGTCAGGAAGCCGCCAGCGCCTTATCAAGATCGGAAACGATGTCTTCGATGCTCTCGATGCCAACCGAAAGACGAACAAGTTCGGGTGTAATCCCACCTGCTGCCTGCTGTTCTTCGTTGAGCTGCGAGTGCGTCGTCGTCGCCGGATGAATCGCCAATGACTTTGCATCTCCTACGTTTGCGAGGTGAGAAAAGAGCTCAAGATTCTCGATAAATTTCTGGCCCGCCTCAGCTCCGCCCTTAATTCCGAAAACCACCATAGAGCCGCCCTTGCCCTCAAGATATTGCTGATTTTTTCCGTATTCAGAATCTGACTCTAGCCCTGGAAACCGAACCCACTCGACCTGCTCATGATCCTGAAGATGTTTAGCCACGGCGAGGGCATTTTCACAGTGGCGTTCCATACGCAGTGGGAGCGTCTCGATGCCCTGCAGCATCAACCACGAATTGTCCGGAGAAATGCAGGCCCCAAGGTTACGCAGCGGCACTGTTCTCATCCGCAGTATAAACGCGAGCGGAGCCAATGGCTCTGGGAGATCATGCCCCCAGCGAAGTCCGTGGTATGAATTGTCCGGCTCATCATACAGGGGGTGTTTTCCGCCCGCCCAGTTGAATTTTCCTGCGTCAACGACGACTCCTCCGATACCGGCGCCATGTCCACCCATCCACTTCGTAAGGGAATGCACCACGATATCAGCTCCGTATTCGATTGGCCGAGTTAAGTAAGGAGTCGAGAAGGTGGAGTCAACAATCAGAGGAAGCCCATTTTCATGAGCGATGTCGCCGACCGCCTTCAAATCCGTCACTTCAAGCGCTGGATTCGACACTGTTTCACAGAAAAGCGCCCGCGTATTTTCGTCGATCGCTTCGGCGAAAGCTTGAGGGTCTTGGGAGTCTACAAATTTTACCTCAATGCCAAGAGCAGGAAGAATCTCGTTAAACTGAGTGTAAGTTCCACCGTAGAGATTGCGGGCTGAAACGATGTTGTCTCCCGCTTTGGCCAGATTAATGATCGAGTAAAAAACCGCTGAGGTTCCAGAGGCAAGACCAAGACCACCCATCTCATGAGCCCCTTCCAAGAGCGCGACACGCTTCTCCAGCACGTCGGTAGTAGGGTTCATTAAACGGGTGTAAATATTTCCCAGTTCCTTGAGCGCAAAAAGATTGGCTGCGTGCTCAGTGGAGTCAAAAACAAATGAGCTGGAGCGGTAAAGAGGAACGGCGCGGGCTTTGGTTGTTGGATCTGGGGTATGTCCCCCGTGAAGGCAGAGAGTTTCAATTTTCATATTTAAGATGGTCGAACGTGCCAAATGACGATTTACGATGCAAGTCAAAGCGTAAACATCGTGGCGCATTTAAGTGACAATTCCGTGTAGGATGTCTCCTCAGCACGGGTTTATCCTTATGACTAGTTATGGTATCCCGACGTGCATTTCTTAGCCATTCAGCAGCCGTTACAACCGGCTTCATCGGTCTCGATCAATTGCTGAAAAGGACAGCCCAAGCCGATGAATTGTTTTCCTATGGCAAACTCCTAAAAGATCCCGATGGGGTCATCGATCTGCCAAAGGGTTTTCATTATCGCATCCTCTCCACCTCCGGTGATCGAATGAAAGACGGATACCGCGTTCCGGGGCAACCCGACGGCATGGCAGCTTTTAATATTGGAGAGAACCGGGTTGCCTTGATTCGCAATCATGAGATCGGTCATTCCCATCACACTAAAGGGCCATTCAGTGAAAATGAAAAAATCCCGGAGGATCTGGACAAGACGCTCGTCTACGATTCCGGCCGCCATGGAGCTCAGCCTTTTGTCGGTGGAACATCAACCATTGTCTACAACCTCAGGAAACGCGAGGTCGAGAACGAGTTTCTCAGTCTTATTGGGACCGATCGGAATTGCGCCGGCGGTCCAACCCCCTGGGGAACCTGGCTCAGTTGCGAGGAACCGGCTGACATGACAACACAGTGGGGGCAGTTCCACGGTTACTGCTTCGAAGTTCCGGCAACAGCTGAAACAAAAATCACCCCCCCGGTCCCACTGAAGGAAATGGGTCGCTTTCGACGCGAGGCAGTCGCTGTCGATCCAGTTGCGGGGATTGTCTATCAGACCGAGGACCGCGGTGACGGCGTCATCACCCGCTTTATTCCCAATCAAACTGGCAAACTGGCAAATGGAGGCAAGCTGCAAGCCCTCAAGATAAAAGCAGCAGGAAATTGGGACTCTCGCAACTGGCCGGGAAATCAAACCAGTTTTCCAGTGCGCGAACGCCTTCCTGTCGAATGGGTTGACCTTGATGAGGTTGATACACCGAACGACGATCTTCGCTTCCGCGCGATCGAGAAAGGAGCACTTATTTTTTCTCGTGCAGAAGGCATGTGGTATGGCAGCCCTCAAACCGTCGGTGAATCGTCCATTTATTGGGCCTGCACCAACGGGGGAAAAAACCAAATGGGGCAAATTTTCCGTTATTTTCCAGGTCGTAACGACGAGACGGGTGGAGAGTTAGAGCTTTTCCTTGAGCCTAATAATTCCGAACTACTGACTCACGCTGACAACATCACTATTGCACCAAACGGGCATCTCTTTATTTGCGAAGACACGAAAGGCACTAACCACATTCGCGGAGTCACTCCCAGTGGTGAGATGTTCACGCTAGCTCGCAATGCACTCAACGGCAGTGAGCTGACAGGTGCCTGCTTTAGCCCTGATGGCTCCGTTCTCTTTGCAAATATTCAAAGCCCGGGAATCACAGTCGCTATCACCGGACCGTTTGTAAGGGGAAACACAGCCTAGCGACCTGCGGTTTTAAAAGCATCACTACCGGCACTTGCTGGCACCTTTTTTTGCAAAAATGTGGTGTAGTTTACGGCGTCTTGCCAGACAGTCTTAATGACGTTTCCAGAGACCGCGGAAAGGTAAACGGAACCAACAGAAGCCTGGGCGCGATCAATAAAACTGAGCATCCAGACTGGCTCACCGGCTTGATCGCAACAACTGAGTTGGAAATGGACGCTTTCGAATGAAACCTGATGTCGTTTAGCCTCGGCTTTTCCGATCTTAAACGCCTCCAACGAAGAAATTTTTAGAGATCTCCTGGCGATGGGAATATCGGGAAGATCTTGGCCCGATAGACGACGGAACTGCCGCTCGACCACCACTTTCCCTTCCGATGCAACCGATTCACGCAGAACTCCGGACTTCTCCTTAATCGATGTAAGAATCAACCACTGTTGGGGCTGTGGCTGGCCGTAGAATCCCGCTACCCCAAGAAGAGGTTCACGGCTGCCAGGCGCTTCTGAGACGCCAAAGGATGACAATGCGTCAAACACGTCGTCATAGCCATTTGAGTCTGAGGCGGCTAACTGAAGTGCATTTACGCAAGAGCCTAACAGGGCAATGATTGTCCAAAATTTCATTCGATTCGATGATGCTCGGTCGAGTGGTTAAAGTTAAGTACAATTGAAGTTTAAGCAATGTTAATTATCGGGTGGAAGTTTTCCCGTTTACATAGCTGAGTTAGCACACTGTAGGGCGCCTTCGTTCTCGGAAATAAATCCCCGATGAGACGAGACAGTTCTAACTCTTTCACCTCAGAACCCAGACAAAGTTGACCCGCAAACCCTTCCAACCACTTTTATGACGCGTTTCTCAAGCTAAACAGAAACTTTGAGCTTGGTCGGACCTTGATAAGGAGATGGCTTGCGCGGCCTTTTACTCGTAGCTGTTGGACCGCACACGCAGCAGAGTATGCCTTTCATCGTGATCGATACTAGATAGTCGAAGACGCCCAGCGAAAAAACATGTTTTGAAACAGTTCCGCCGCAATCACTTTTTATGATCCCAAAAACCGGCGCAACCAAAACGGCCGACGAGAGCCGGCACGTTCAATAGTTCGAATTTGAACAATCCGTGGTCACTCAGAGCTCGCGTTACGATCAATATCTACGCCACGCCAGAAACGGCTCGACTCCCGATCAGTGTTAGGATCATCTTCCGGAATCTGTTCTTTCTTCAGGCGCTCGGCGTGGCCATCAAGAAACGCGGCGATGACTTTGCTGCCTTCCCAACGCTCTTCCATTGTTTCAATAATCGCTTCGCGGTCATCGAAATCGATCAGGTTGGATTCCTTATTTTCGATGTAGAGAAGTGCATTGGGCATGAAGAGCAGATTTGAAAGAGTTTTCTCTGTCAACCAAGGTTCGGGTGAATCTTTTTTTCGACGGTCATATTGAAGATTCGTATTCATTGCATAACTGTGCTTATGCCAGTCCTGCTCTTCCGGATCAGCCTTCACCGCCTGAGTATTCTCAAACAGGGTTCCTTTCAGGTGGGTTCCAGATTCGTCGACCTCATAACCACCGGAAGAGGCATTACCATTATCGCCATTATCGCCGTTCTCATCGCCCTCACGACGCGCTTGCTCAGAAAGGTACATATGCCCAAAAACGACCCCATCAATCCATAACCCAGACTCGCAGAGGTCCCAGTAATCCGGAAAAAAATCTTCGGGTTCCATGGTGCCGGGAACAATTTCACCACCGGGATACTGAGGCGACGGCAATTTATTTCCGTGATCCCCTGCCCACGCGAGTGTAGCCGTCGCAATATTTTTTAAATTGGTGGTATTTACCATGGCCTCGGCGATCCGCTTCGCCCTACCAAGGCTTGGAACTAGGATGGCGACGAGAATACCGAGAATGGCAATTACTACCAGCATTTCAACCATAGTGAAACCTGATCGAGCCGTGCGTTCGGGGGAGAGGGAAAACTTCATAAATGGCTGCCTTGGGGTGTGAAGCGCCACTTCCCGACGCTTCCACAAGGGTGTAGTTTAGAGGAATTGCGCAAATGGGGTCAAGGCGGAAACATTTCCCACCTCCATCTCTGCCCACATTACCAACTATTGAATTATTTAATGGCGTCTATCTGAGCTTTCTTTCGATGGGTTTAGCCTTGTCCTGCATATTATATCCACTAACTTTACTCTTCTCATATAATGAAATTCTCAATCCTTATACTTCTTGCGGTTGCTTCCTTTGTGGCTCGTCCAATAACAGCTACAGCTACCCCGAACATTGTCATAGTTATCACTGACGATCAGGGATATGGCGACCTCTCTTGCCATGGTAATCCAGTCGTAAAAACCCCGCATCTCGATGCACTTGCCAGCGAGTCAGTTCGCCTCGAGGACTACCACGTCGCCCCGACCTGCTCCCCTACACGTGGCGCCTTTCTTACGGGACACTGGACCAACCGAACCGGCGTCTGGCACACTATTATGGGACGCTCTATGCTGCGCTTCAATGAAGTCACGATCGGTCAAATCTTCAAGAACAGCGGTTACAACACTGGAATGTTCGGCAAGTGGCACCTTGGTGACAACTACCCCTTCCGCCCTGAAGACCGTGGCTTCACTGAGGTCCTTCGCCACGGTGGTGGCGGCGTCGGCCAGACCCCGGATTACTGGGACAACGCTTACTTCGACGACACCTACTTTCACAATAAAATACCCACCAAGACCGTTGGTTACTGCACCGACGTTTACTTCGACTACGCGAAGAAATTCATTGAAGCCAGCACCGCCGAAGGCAAGCCATTCCTAGCCTACATTGCAACCAACGCGCCACACAGCCCCAACCACGCCCCCGAAGAAAGTTCAGCTCCCTATGCGCATCTCGGCGTTGCGCCGGCCAACTTCTTCGGCATGGTCGCCAATATCGATGACAACGTTGGAGCGCTGCGCGGGTGGCTGGACGAAAGAGGCCTCACTAAGGACACCATCTTCATTTTCACCACCGACAACGGCACGGCTGGAGGTCGCGGAACCTACGACGGTGGTATGCGCGGGGCCAAAGGTAGCGAGTATGACGGCGGTCACCGCGTTCCGTTCTTTCTGCATTGGCCCGCAGGCGGATTCAACAAGGAGAATAAAGTTGAGACCATCACTGCTCACGTTGACGTCGTCCCAACGCTGATCGATCTCGCTGGCATCGAATCACCTGCCAATGTCACATTCGACGGAGTTTCAATCCGCCCGCTGATTGAGAGTAGCCAGCGACCCAATAGCTGGGCTGACCGTATTCTTGTGACTGATAGTCAGCGCGTCAAAGATCCCATCAAATGGAGAAAGTCTGCAGTGATGACCAATGAGTGGCGCCTCGTTTCTAACGAAGGACCGACACACGAGCTCTACGCTATCAAGAACGATCCTAAGCAACAGAACAACATCATCGCAGACCACCCAGAGGTAGCAGAGCGACTCAAGGATTTTTACGAGGCGTGGTGGGCTGAAATAGCCCCGTCATTTGGGGACCCAGCGCGTATTCACATTGGCAATCCCGCTGAAAATCCGAGCCGACTCACCAGCCACGATTGGATCACAACCGGTTCCAGCCCCTGGAACCAGAAGCACATTCGTGACGGCGTAACTAAACCTAGCAACCTTGGTTTCTGGTATCTCACAGTGGAAGAAGCAGGCGACTACGAAATTGAGCTACGCCGTTGGCCCAACGAAGGAAACGTTGCCAATACGCCTATCATCGCTCCAATCTCTCCAGGGAATTCAGTACCTGGTGGCGCCGCTTTCCGCGAAACACCCGGTAAAGCCGTTCCTGCAACGTCCGCCAAAATTGAGATTCAAAGCACTCGACTCTCCAAGGATGTCCCTTCGGACGCCTCTAATGTAACCTTCGATGTCACCCTCGAAGCTGGTCCGGCCGAACTCTATGCCACATTTCTTGGCAATCAGGGCGAAGTAACCGGCGCCTTCTTCGCCTACGTTAAGAAAAAGTAGCCTCCTTTAAGTCTCTCAAGTCAGATTTAAAAATCATTCTCAAGCCTATTGAAAGCTATCAAAGTCACTCTCAGCGTCGCCTTTTTTGCGACCACATTAGCACTGCCCGCAGTTGCTGAGCAAGACAGCCTCGCCACAATATCCCACCGCCGCTTGGTGGCATACTACACTCCTTGTGGTCAACGGGTGACACCGAGGCAGATCGCCAAGCTTCTCAGGCCCCTGAATCCCGAACTCGTTTCGACTTGAAGCTGTCTTAATTCATAGCAATATGGGAGTAATCATGTTTCCTTTCCCTGTCGCGGCGCTCGCACCGGCAACCCTTGATCCTGACACTACCGGCTCCTGGACCCTCCTGATCGTCTATTTCTGCCTTGCCATCGGCGTGTCATTTTTCTGCTCTGTCTGGGAAGCAGTTATCCTGAGCGTCACCAATCCCTACATTGCCAACCACAAGAAAAAACGTCCCAAGTCAGGATTACTGCTTGAGCAACTCAAGAGTCAGATTAGTCGGCCACTGACTTCCATTCTGACACTAAACACTATTTCTCACACCGTAGGAGCGATGGGGGTGGCTGCCCAAGTTTCCGCGCTCGGAGGAGGCAAGTGGGATGCACTTGCAGGAGCACTCATGACCCTTGCCATTCTAATCGCGTCCGAGATCATCCCCAAAAATCTTGGCGCACGTCACTGGCGAGCTTGGGCTCCCTGGGTTGCCGTTTCACTGCACTGGTTGACCAAGTTGATGACCCCCGTGGTTTGGTTTATCGAAATTTTTAGTAAAGGTGGACACGGTGAAGCCACCTTCAGCCGCGACGAACTGAAAGTGATGGCGGAGTTGGGTACTCGTCAGGGAAAACTAAAGGAAGACGAATCCCGAATTCTCGACAATCTCCTCCGCCTCAGCGAAATCACTGTTCGCGAAGTGATGACCCCCCGAGTGGTGGTTTTTGCGCTGACCGAGGATACTACCGTGGAGCATTACCTAGAACGTCACCGGAGCTCTCCTTTCTCCCGAATTCCGATCTACAGCGAAAACCGCGACGACATTAAAGGTTTCGTCCTCAAACATGACATCCTGCTAGCTGCCGCTCAGGATAAATTTGATCTCGAATTGCGGGACCTTAGCCGCGAAATCGCCGCCATGCCTGAGATGACCAAAATGACGGATGCTTTCCAGCAACTCGTCGCCAATCGAGATCACGTCGCTATTGTCCTCGATGAATACGGCGGTATGAGCGGACTCGTTACGATGGAAGATGTGGTCGAGACCTTGCTTGGATTAGAGATTGTCGACGAGGCGGACACCCGCGAGGACATGCAGGAGTTCGCCCGTAATCTTTGGAAAACCCGGGCGTCCAAAATGGGGCTTGAAGTCGAAGAGCCTTCCGAGCCAAACCGCGATGAGAAAGCAGCAGCCAACGAAGCGAAAGCTGATACGTCCGCTTGACTACTTGCGAACCGTTACCGCTTCGATTTCGGCAATAAGATCACGACCCCCGATTTCGCCGAGAGTTTCTATCTCCCATCGAAGCACCTGCCATGCCGGTTCACCGGCTTCCTGGGAACGACCGCAATGGGTTCGGCACACAAACCCATCGTAATCCGGATAACGTTGAGGATCGGTCACATCAGAATACAAAGTCAGCAACGGCTTGTGATTCGGACCTGAAGTGATCGATAAGGGATGCAACCAGCAGGTCAACGGCTTGTAGCTCCATGGATGCTTGTCTTCTTTCGTCGCCATGACTTGGAGAGCGCACCTTGCATCATCCAGAAGAAAGACGCAGCTGGTCTCTGGGAAGTGTTCTGGGTAGTCAACCACTTTCGCTCGCATTGAAGCTGGCTTCGTCGCTGTCTTCGGCCCGGAAGCCGCGTCTCTCCACTTACCGTAGACCACAACCTGCTTTGGCAGTTCGGCTCCTAGCGCCTCCAGCCCAACTCGCTTCTCACCAACCACATCGCGAACAACGCGCGCTTCCTCTGATGAGAGATAGACGCCGTCATGACAACAGGTCCCCCCGCACGCGGTCAGGTTGCAGCGCCTGAGCGGACGAGAAAGCGCTGCAATATCCAGACTCATGCCTGAGACCGTGTCCGCGAGTGTTTCGCGGGACTCGGGAAACGCTGCAATTGCATGACTCATTCACCCATCCCCTACTCCGAATCCCGCTCGGTGTCGAACAGCATTCAACGAAAACACTTCCGGTATCTAAGAGGAGTCATGTCCGTGACTCGCTTGAAACGTTTCGTGAAATGACTCTGATCACAAAATCCGGTCGCCTCCGCAATCGCTGCCACTCCATCTGAAGTACTGACCAAAAGGCGCTGCGCTTCCTGAATTCGAAGACGCAATATCAACTCCGTTGGGGAGACCCGCAAAAGATCGCGGAAGCGTTTGTTAAACTGAGTTGTCGAAAGACCTGAAAGACGCGCCATAGCTTCCATGGAAATATCCGATCGATAATGCTCTTCGAGATATTTGATCACTGGCTGAATCTCCCCAAAACGCTCGACTTCTTCATCCGGTGTATCGATGCGATACATCACACCCGCCAATCCAATAACATCACCTTTATCTCCTTTGAGCGGAGTTTTCGTCGAAACAAACCACTGAGGTCCTCCCCCAGCCAACATCACTAACCAGACCTGATTTGGGACCACATTCCCGCCATTCATTACTTGACGATCTTCAGCATGGTAGGCTTCCGCCATCGCTGGGGCCTGAATTTCAAGGTCTGATTTCCCTAAAATCTCTTCCATTCGATTCATTCCGAAGATCTCGGTGAGCACAGGCCGGTTCACGCAGACATAGCGGTGCTCCGCATCTTTGACATAGAAATAAACCGAAGGCAGGAACTCAAAGAGCTCCATGATCTGTCTCGCCTCGGGATGCCGCGAAAAAAACCGCTCGTCATAACTCTTCGCCAAAAACGTCATTACATACTAAAATTACATTAAAGCTGTAACAGATTCAAATTGTTAATGACCGCGGTCTGTGACCGTCTTCCGAGCCCACTAAAGCCACCGCTAAAAAGCTGCTACGCCTAATTTATAGGGATCACGAGAGTATTTCTTTTTATGTTTATTGCTCTCCTGTCCGCGCTTCGCTGTTACGTGGCCCGCAATCGCGTATCTCAAACTTGCTATCATTTCCGCAAGATCATACCTTTTTGTGTTTACTGTAAAGTTGATGTTGTGATTCGAAGTTTCCCGATGCGCTACTCTATACTAATCCTTTCCCTTGGGCTTATCGGGACGCTCTCAGCCAGCGATCGTGTCGACTTCAATAGGGATGTTCGACCGATCCTTTCAGACAGGTGTTTCAAGTGCCATGGCCCTGGCGCCAATAACCAGAAATCCGACTACCGCGTCGATACCTTCGAGCACGCTACGGCCGACCTGGGGAATTACTACGGTATCGTTCCGGGCAATGCCGAAGACAGTGAACTCTTTTATCGTCTCATCACCGATGACGAGATCGATCTCATGCCGCCACCGGAAAATAGGATGGCCCTCACTGAGGAGGAGATCGACATCATCAAGCGCTGGATCAATCAAGGTGCCGAATACCAAGAGCACTGGTCCTTCACGGCAATCCCGGATTCTATTGAAGTGCCGAAAACTCAACCTGACTGGGCCCGCAATCCCATCGATCACTTTATTCTCGATCGTCTCGACCAGGAGCAGTTTACCCCTTCCCCGGAAACCACTCGCGAAAAATGGCTCCGCCGCATCACTTTCGACCTGACCGGCCTTCCCCCTACGCTGCCGGCACTGGATGCATTTCTCGCTGACACTTCCCCCAATGCCTACGATAAAGTGGTCGAACGCCTCTTCGCTTCGCCTGCCTACGGTGAACGTATAGCAGGTGAATGGCTCAATGTCGCTCGCTACTCAGACACCTTCGGATACCAGCAGGATTGGAATCGTCGAGTCTGGCCCTGGCGTGACTGGGTCATCGAAGCCTTCCAGGGCAATATGCCCTACGACCAGTTCATCATCGAACAACTTGCCGGCGACTTACTGCCGAACCCGTCGCGAAATCAAATCCTCGCGACGACTTTCAATCGCCTTCACTCGCAGAAGAACGAAGGAGGCAGTGTCCCTGAAGAATTCCGCGTCGAGTATGTCGCTGATCGTGTTCACACGTTTGGCACAGCCTTCTTGGGACTCAGCTTCGAATGCAGCCGCTGTCACGACCACAAGTATGACCCTCTGACGATGCTGGACTACTACGAGGTCGCCGCCTACTTTGACAACATCGATGAGGCGGGTCTGTATGCCTACTTCCCCAAAGTAGATGCGACACCTCCGCCAACTCTCTGGCTACCCGACAAAGCTCAGGAGGCAAAACTCGCAGATCTCGATACAAAAATCAGAGCTTCCGAAGCCCGGCTGACCGAACTCGCGAAGATCGCTGCTCCCGCTTTTGAGAAGTGGATGAAAAACTCTTTCAGTAAAGTCACCAATGCCGCTCCGATTGCTTCCTTTAACTTCGAGTCGAACGAAAGGAACAAGATACTGAATCTCGTTGAAGGTGGCGATCCCGCAACGACGTCGGGAAATAACCAGCTCGTTGACGGTCGCAATGGCAAAGCGATCCAACTGACCGGTGATGACAAGGTCACCCTACCGGTCGGCAATTTTACCCGCAACGATTCCTTCACTATCTCGCTCTGGCTCAAAACGCCGGACGAAAAGAAAAGAGCTGTTATCTTCAGCCGTTCTAGGGCATGGACTGACGCAGCTAGCCGAGGATACGAACTGCTCATCGAGGATGGTGAACTCAGCCTGGGAATCATCCACTTCTATCCCGGCGACGCCATCCGCGTGCGCACCACTAAGAAACTTCCCGTCGGAGAGTGGAAGCACGTGGCTGTGAGCTACGATGGTTCCAGCCGCGCCTCGGGTGTGACGCTTTATGTCGATGGTCAGCCCGCCGATACACGAATCATTCGCGACCATCTCACCCGCGACATCACTGGCGGTGGCAGCGATACCATCGTGATTGGTTCACGCATGAGAGACAACGGATTTACCGGCGGCCTCGTCGACGACTTCCAGGTTTTTAACAAGGAACTCGACCCCGCAGAAGTGGCTCAATTCTTCGAACGCAGCGAATGGCAGCCAGGCATTGACTGGTTTCTCACCAACGCCCATCCCCCCTATCAGAAGGAAACCGTTAAACTCAAGCAACTGCGCAATGAACGGATCGCCCTGATCCGCACCATTCCAGACATCATGGTGATGAAGGAAATAGAGGAACCTAAGCCCACTTATCTGCTTGGCCGTGGCCACTACTCGAATCGCGAGAAAACCGTCTCAGCAGCCACGCCCGATTTCCTTCCGTCCCAAAAAGTTGATACCCCGCAAAACCGTCTCGACCTCGCACGCTGGACGGCCTCGGGTGACAATCCCCTCACCGCCCGAGTCACTGTTAACCGCTACTGGCAACTAATGTTCGGCGCCGGACTTGTCTCAACACCCGAAGACTTCGGCAGCCAAGGTAGCAGCCCCACCCATCCACAATTGCTCGACTGGCTGGCACGGGACTTCATCAAAAGCGGCTGGAATGTCCAGCACCTACTCAGGCAAATCGCGCTGTCCGCGACTTATCGCCAGAGTTCAAACATCGCCTCAGGTGAATTAGCGACCATTGACCCAAAAAATGCGCTCCTCTATCGCTACCCAGCTCCCCGCCTCTCTGCCGAGATGATCCGTGATAATGCCCTCGCCGCGAGCGGATTACTTAATAACAAGGTGGGCGGCGCTCCCGTTAAGCCCTACGACATCTCAGTTTCCTTCAAGCCATCGGCTATTAGCAAGGGCGACGATCTCTATCGCCGCAGCCTATACACCTACTGGAGACAAACAAGCCCGGCCCCAATGATGACAACGCTCAACGCCTCGAAGCGGGACGTCTGCCGCGTTAGCCTAGAAAAAACAGATTCACCACTGCAAGGACTCGTCTTGCTCAATTCGCCGCAGTTTGTTGAAGCCGCAAGGACGCTGGCAGAAAATCTGGTCAACGAATACGGCAACGACAACGATGCTATCATTAACGAAACCTACCGCCGCCTCACCAGTCGCGATCCCGACCAACAGGAGTGGCCCGTGCTGCGCCAATTGATCGAGGAACAGGAAAAACACTTCGCAACCAGCCCTGGCACAGCCAGAGAGCTCATCTCGGTTGGTGCCTCGAAGGCTCCCGAAACTGAAAACCCCGCACGTCTCGCCGCGGTCACAACGCTCGTGTCCACGGTGATGAATTTTGACGAGTGTATTACAAAACGATAACCCGAACCGCCATTTATCCATGAAGACCTGCACCGGATTTGACTCTCCCTTCGGTATGAGCCGCCGTGCCTCACTGGCCAGCTTCGCCGGTGGCCTTGGTAGCCTTGCTCTTGGCAGTCTTCTCAACGGTAAGGCCCAGGCCGAGCCCAACCAGTCCCGCTTTCTCACCAGGGAACCCAAGGCCAAGCGCGTTATTTATCTCTTCCAGGGAGGTGGTCCGTCTCAAATCGACTTGTTTGACCATAAACCGCGCCTCAATCGGGAACACGGCAAGGAACTCCCGGAATCTGTTCGCAAGGGTCAGCGCCTTACCGGCATGTCCGGCAACCAGTCGAGCCTTCCGCTCGTCGGGTCTCCCTACAAGTTCACCCAACACGGACAGGGCGGCACCTGGATTAGCGAACTGCTCCCATACACGGCGGGCATTTCCGATGACATCACGGTGATCAATTCCATGTATACCGAGGCAATTAACCACGGCCCGGGTGTCACCTTCATGCAGACCGGCTCCCAGATTGCCGGTCGTCCCAGCATTGGATCCTGGCTTTCCTACGGTCTTGGTTCCACCAACGAGAACCTGCCCAACTTCGTCGTCCTCGTCACGGCCAACAAGGGTGGCCAACCACTGGTAAGCCGGCTCTGGGGCAGCGGCTTCCTTCCCGGCAAGCACGACGGTGTTCGATTCCGTCCTGATAACGATGCCGTTCTTTACCTCAACAATCCCAACGGACTCAACGAGAAGTCACGCCGCATGATGCTGGACCGTCTCGAGGAACTTCACCAGATCGAACTCGCCAAGACGGGAGACACCGCGCTGGAAACGCGTATCGCTCAGTATGAGATGGGTTTTCGCATGCAGACTTCGATCCCCGATGTCACCGATCTTTCCAAAGAGCCGGACTCCACCTTCGAGCTCTACGGAGAAGAAGCCCGCAAACCGGGAACCTTCGCCGCCAACTGCCTGATGGCTCGTCGCATGGCAGAACAGGGCGTCCAGTTTATCCAGCTCTACCACCAGGGATGGGATCAACACAGCAACCTCCCCGGCAAGCTTCCCCAGCAGTGTCTCGAAACGGATAAAGCTTCTGCGGCTCTCGTCACAGATCTGAAACAGCGCGGCCTGCTCGATGACACGCTGGTGATCTGGGGCGGCGAATTCGGTCGAACCAACTATTGCCAGGGCAAGCTGAACGACAAGAGTTTCGGACGTGACCACCACCCACGCTGCTACTCTACCTGGATGGCGGGCGGTGGCATCAAAGGCGGCTACCACCACGGGCAGACCGACGAATACGGCTACAGCGTTGTCGATGGTGGCGTCCATGTCCACGATTTCCACGCCACTATCCTGAACCAGCTCGGCATCGATCACGAACACCTTACTTTCCAATATCAAGGACGCCACTTTCGTCTCACCGATGTGCACGGTCACGTCGTGAAGGATATTATTGCGTAACGCTTTCACTCTAAGCCCGACGGGAACCCTGATCAGGACCGCCGCATGTTCGGAAACACATTACCTCACCCCAACATTGGACTTACAACTGCCGCTTAGGTGGGGTGACCGCTTCCACAGAAGACGTCACATAGCCAAAGTGTTACCTAAAATGATCAAGAGGCGTTAGACCGAGTAGGTCAGTTTTTAACCTTCTGCTCGATCTCATCGAGCAACTCACTCATCTCCAATTTCTTCCCGCTTAATTCTTCACGGTCCACCGCATTGGTAAACTGACCAGGATCATTAACCATATCATAAAGTTCCTCGGTTCCATCTTTGTATCGCATGTAAGCCCAATCAGGTGCACGCAGTCCCCGACCGGATCTATCTAGTGTCAAGGACGCCTCTTTCACCATTGTTTCCGGATCCCTAAGAATCGGAACGAGGCTGGTTCCCTGCACCTCTTTCGGAATTACGACTCCAAGCAACTCACAAATGGTTGGGTAGATATCAACCAACTCCGTAATCGACAGCGAACGGCCCGGCTTAAATCCGGGAGCTGAAATAATCAGCGGCACGCGTGCAGCCTCTTCGTGGAAGTTCGACTTTTGCCACATGTGATGCTCACCGAGATGGTATCCGTGGTCACTGGTAAAGATCACCACCGTGGAATCTCGAAGCCCCCTTGCGTCGAGTTCGGCAAGCACCTTGCCGACCTGTTCATCCATGAAAGTAACGGTCGCATAATAGTCTGCCCACATCTGCCTAATGTTGTCAGGGTAGTTGCCGATACCGCTGGACTCATCAGTCATCTTGGCGATCCCGAGCTCCGGGATATCATCAAGATCATTTTCCGGAACGTGAGGCGCAGGGATGGAATCCAGCGGATACATATCAAAGTATTTCTTTGGCGCAACGCTCGGATAGTGCGGCCTCACAAAACCAGTAGCGAGAAAGAAACGATCCTCCGCTACTGCTCGTTTTTCTAAAAGCTCCACCGTTTTCACCGCAGCCTTGAAGTCTGGCTGCTCCGAACCGTCTCCATCTGATACCACACTGGCAAACATGCGATAAGGCATCTTAGTTGACTGACGATTCTCAGGTGCCCGCGTCGAAAGGTTGTGATTGAGAAGGCGATACAGTCCATCGGTATGCGCTTCTTTCCCCTGAGTATTGAAGCGCTCTGTCCATGTCTCCTTCACATCAACACCGTCGGTTCCGGCAATAATATCTCCGGGGACTCGCATGTGAAAAATCTTCCCGACACGCGCACTGTAGAACCCCTGAGAGATCAAATGTTCCCCGATGGTTTTCCCACGTTCGCCTGAGTATCGACTGTACATAAAAGAGCGCCGAGACGGACCACAACTGGTTCCCTGACAATAGGTTCCCTCGAAGACCATGCCACTCTCAGCCAACACATCGAGATTCGGTGTCTGACAGACTTCATTACCATAGCAACCCAATGCACTCGCTTTGAGATCATCCGAGACCAGAAAAACAACATTCTTGATTTCAGCAGAACTCAGCGGGACCTCCCATCCGCCAGCAAGAATAAGGGAGGAGGCAAGGCACATCACGTTGTATCGATTCATAGAAGGGAGTGTAAGTTAGAAACCGGCTTGCTTAAACGACGCTTTTGCGTAGGCGGTCCTAAAACGACTGCCACTGTTCGCGCCCTACCAGTTGAGAATTGACCTACGTCATACAAAGATTAAATTCACAGTGATTTTCACAAATGGATTGGTTACTGTGGCTCATCTGGACAGTGTGGATGACAGGGTCACTGTTATCCATGGCCAATGTCCTGTTCTATGGCCACTTTCGTTCACAACAGGACCAACGCTGGCTCGACCCAAAACTTGAAGTCGATCAGAAAAAGGTCTGTTGGATTATAGCCCTGAAAGGTTTCGACAAGCAACTCACCGAACCCTTTTTTAAATCCCTCATCACACAATCATATGCGGACTATCGAATCATTTTTACATTCGAAAGTGATCAAGATGAAGGTTACATATGGTTACGTAATCATCTAGGCCTCACGGAAAAAGAAGCGGTATGGTATCCATCTATTTCCTCAGGTCTAGAGAGCGTGTCACTGGTCGTGGCCGGACCTGCTAGGGACTGTGGACAAAAAGTTCACAACCAAATCGCTGCATTCGCAAGGCTTCGACAAGACGATAAAATCATAGCCTTTGCTGACGCAGACATCACCTGCCCACCGGAGACTCTCTCCCGTCTTGTCGTTCCCATCAACATGGGACATTTCGACGTGATGACCACCTTCCGCTGGCTAATTCCTGGCGATTCGCATCCTGCAACCTTGCTCGGCAGCGTCATCAACGCCTCCTGCGCCACAATGGGCGGACACGTGTTCTTAAATACTGTTTGGGGAGGCATGGTAGCCATAGAGCGAGAGACATTCGAAGAACTCAGGGTTCCTGATCGTTTTTCCCGAGTGCTTAGTGATGATTTAACCCTTAACAGCCTCGTAAAGCGTTCGGGTCGAACCATCGGTTTCGTTCGTTCCCTCATTGTTCCTAGCCCAGTCCAATTCACTTGGCGTGAACTCTTTAACTTCGGAAGTCGTCAGTATTTCATGGTGAAATTCTACTCTATCAAGCTCTATCTTAGCGCTTACGAGGTCACCGGTTTGTATCTTGCTGGCTTCATCAGTTCAATTATTGCGATCACGTTCTTCAACAATCCTCTCGCCTGGTTTCCTCTGGGTGCTGTGATGCTAAGCGACCAAATTCGGGCGTTTTGTCGCCGTAAGATTTACCAGTATCAATTCCGCGACCAACCCGAGACCGTTCGAAATCTGGACCAAACAATTCTGATTGAACATCTCTGCACTCCGATCTGGATGGGCATGCAGTTCATTTTTATTGTCAGCGTACTATTCAAGAACACGATAACGTGGGCCGGGATCAAGTATCGGGTCAAGGCAGGCGGAGACACCACGGTTCTCGCCCGCAAGAGTTGACGGATTCCGCTACCACGACGAATCTCACCTCCCGCATGCCACCTTCCGAACGTCTCAAAGAAGCCGCTGAACAACCCGCGCCTCCCCTTCATCCACTGGGAGGTTGCGACCTAGAAACTTTTCGCCATTATAGCGAAGAGAATGCTCCCTTCAGTGAGCGGACTCAGAAAATGCGTTCAGCCTGTCGAACTGGAATTATGGTGCGCAAGCCCTTTACCCTTTACGAGAAATGGCGGTGGGGAAAACAGGTGCAAGCGCGCCGTTTCGCGAAAGATCCGATCTTTATCCTCGGTCATTGGCGCAGTGGAACTACTCACCTGCATAATCTGCTCAGTCAGGACCCTCAATTCGGATGGCTAAGCTTCTATCAGGCTAATATGCCGTTGAATATGCTGGGTAAGAAAGTTGCTATCGGTCGCTTTATCATGAAACAAAGCATGCCCAAGACTCGCGGCTTTGATAACGTTTCCATTGGTCTTGATACCCCGCAGGAAGATGATTTGGCGATGGCCAATTTGAACCCTATATCAGAATTCAAGACCTACTACTTTCCCAGAGAGGCCAAGCGACACTTCTACGAATCCGTTTTTTTTCGAAGCTTATCGGATGAGACCATCGATACTTTCACCGCTGCTTACTTACAACTCCTGAAAAAACTGGACTACTTTCACCACGGCAAGCAACTCCTCCTTAAAAACCCTGCATCGACAGGCAGAATCCCCTTCCTGCTGAAACACTTTCCGAACGCCAAATTTATCCACATTATTCGTAACCCATTCAAAGTATTCACCTCATCTTCCCTTCGCTACATAGGTGCCCTCCCCCCCTTTTCATGGCAAAACTTCGAAGATTTTGATATTGATGATCACGTTCTCGAATTCTACGAACAGCTCATGAAGGGGTATCTCAAAGATCGCGCTCAGATCCCCAGAGAAAATCTCATTGAGACCCGCTTCGAAGATTTAACGAAACAACCCCTCGACGAAATTAATCGGATCTATCAGCAGTTTGACCTGCCTGGCAAGCTCAGCGGACTCGAAAAAATTTCAGAATACCTCGAAACAAATAGGGACTACCAAAAGAACACCCACCAGATCACTGAGCACCAAGTCACTGCGATTCGAAGGCGCTGGCGCTTCGCCTTTGACGAGTGGGGCTACCCTGACACTCCGCAGGGAATTGACGTGGTTAATTCACCGACGTCATCCTGAGACACTCAGCTCCCTTCTTTTTCCCAAGCCGATCTTGCGTTAGCTTCTATCTCGCTATCAAGTTCGTGCATTCGGCGCTTCATCGCATCCACGATCTCAGGATTAGAAGTGGCTAAGTTGGTTTGCTCACCTACATCAGCGGAGAGATCAAACAGCATCACCTCGGAGTCTCTCGGCGATTGCTTACTTTTATTTTTCCCTCGAGGGGCTGGAGCCCTTTTCACGAGTAGCTTCCATTTTCCCTGCCTCAATCCCTCGAGCTCTCCGCGGGAGGAGTAATGCAAAAATTCTTGGCGCGGACTCTCCACATCCTGAGTTAACAGCAAAGAGATATCTTTACCGTCAATCTCTCGGTCGCCCGGCAGGGGTTCCCCAGATAGAGCAGCTATCATCGGGAGCAAATCGATTGTTCCCGCCAACTCATCACATTCGCTGCCAGCAGGAATACGCCCAGGGCCCCACATAATGCAGGGAACTCGCTGCCCACCTTCGAAGGTCGTTCCTTTGCCTTCTCGTAGCGGTCCAGCAGACCCACCATGATTGCCAAAACGCAGCCACGGCCCATTATCCGTGGTGTAGATCACGTAAGTAGTTTCAGACAATCCCCATTCGCGAATCTTACCCATGAGGCGTCCCACCTCTGCGTCGATATGCTCAATCGTATTAGTGTAAGCGTTTTGTGGATCGGGATCGAGAACATCCTCGGGAACATAGAGAGGAATGTGAGGCATCGAGTGAGGAAGATAGACAAAAAACGGTGCTTCCTTGTTATCTTCGATAAATTCGATCGCCTTGTCAGTGTAACGGCGCGTCACCGTGCGCTGATCAACAGGCAACTCGACAATTTTTTCATTTTCCATCAACGGTGTGGTCCAAAGGGTCAGTGTACTCTCCTGGTCGCGCCAAAGATCATCTGAGGACACCCTGGGCTTGCCCTTATTGTCAGGATGATTCATGTCATTACTGTAGGGAATTCCCCAGTAAGTATCGAATCCGTGTTGCTGTGGCAGGGTTTCGGGATGGTGCCCAAGGTGCCACTTTCCAAAACAAGCCGTCGCGTAACCCTGCGCACTCAAATGATCAGCAATAGTGTACTCCTCCGGGTTCAATCCTCTACTTGACTGAGGAAACAAAACCCCAGCATGCAGACCCACCCGCTTGGGATAACTCCCAGTCAGCAGAGCCGCTCGCGATGGCGTACAAACCGGCGAGGCCGACATAAAGCTGGTGAACTTCCGCCCTTCTTCAGCGATGCGGTCAATATGAGGCGTCTTTATCTTCGTAGACCCGAAACATCCTAAATCCCCATAGCCTTGGTCATCCGTAAAAATAATGACAAAGTTGGGCTTTGAATCAGCGAAAGACAGCGTTGAGAACAGGTAAGCAGCTGCCACGAAGAGGAAAATAAAAAGGCTTCGAATCATCGATCAGAGTCAACCCTAATCTCCTCAACCAAACAAGGAATTAAATCTCATACGGAGGTTTGATCACGGATTACCAATCTTTAAAACTCAAACAAACCAAGCTCGAAAAACCATTACTATTTGGAACCAGGCTTCCTCTCAGTCCGCCTCTCGACGAGACCATCGATTCGCGAGTTTCCCATTTCCACATTCAGCCCAGAACCTAAACAAGTGCCAAGAACCGCAACAGGTTGCCCGACGCTCAAGAGAGGACGACGATCGTTGCGACTGATAAGTTGGCCCTGAGATGGAAGCACATCGACAAAAAAGTCAGGGCCGGCCATTAGCAGGCAGCGAACGCGGGAGTCACTGCCATCGACCCGCAAAAACATCTCAATCGAGGAAGATCCGGTTTCAAAGGCAGAAATCAACCCGACTACCTTAAGATAACGGTCTCGATACTTGGCATCGGCAGCCACTTTGTCTGACCTGAATTCGGCAACCAGGTCCGACGCTGTGATTTCGATTGGTTTCAGCATCGCAGTGACTCTATTTTCCTTCGCCTTCACACCCACGGCAGCGCGGAGTTCCTCGTTTTCCTTTTTTAACATGTAGACCTCATCGCGAAGCTGACCCACCTCGATCCGAAGCATCTCGAGAGTCTTCGTCGTTTCGAGATAAGACTCTTTTATCTCGGTAATCTGGGTCGGCAGATTAGAGACTGAGTCGGGCACCTTAATATCCTTCACCTTGTTAAACAGGGCACCCAGAGAATTTTGCTCTTCCTCGCCCTCCTGTGCCTCCACCAGGGAAATGCTACCAATCAGCACGAGAATCGCGAATACCCTTATCAACTTCTCCATGAAAAGAATGTGCTTCAGCTACCTTCAATACTAAAGCTTTTTCCTTCAAAATCACGCACCCGGCTATCTCCGGAAAACCTTCGAGAAAGCCCCTCTTACGAAGTGGCCTTATCATAGTTGGCCCTGATAGCTTCAAGTTTTTCCCAACGATCATACATCGCCTTAGCCTCGCTGCGCTTCACCTCAAGCGTCACCCCGACTTCCCCCGCTGAAGCGGCGTTCTTTTTATAGAATTCGGGATCGTTCAGCTTCTTTTCCATCTCCTCGATCTCGGTTTCAATCTGGAGAATGGCGTCCTCCATCCCTTCCAGTTCACGCTCCTCTTTCCATTTCAATTTGCGAGGCTCATTTGAACGATCGCGTCCCCGCTTCTTTTTAGCAGGTTTAGGTCTGGCCGCAGCCGCCGCAAGCTCGCGAGCCTTCCGCTTCTGCAGGTAATAGGAGTAATTACCTTCGTTCACCGTCACAAGATCACCTTTTTCAAAAACAATCACCCGATCACAAACCCGATCGAGAAACCAACGATCGTGGCTCACAACCACGGAGGTGCCTGAAAAATTTATCAGTGCCTCCTCCAGAACTCGCAAGGTCGGGAGGTCGAGGTCGTTAGTTGGCTCATCAAGCACTAGAAAGTTTCCGCCGCGCTTAAGAATCTTTGCCAAGAGGACACGGTTTTTCTCTCCACCTGACAGATTTCCGATTCGGTCATTGATCCGGTCATTACTGAAGAGAAAACGCTGGAGGTAGCCCCTCACCGAAATCGATTCGTCACCAAACTTCACATAGTCGATTCCCTGCGACACTTCGTCCAGCACACTCTTGTCTTCATCAAGTTCGAGCCGGGTTTGATCTACATAGTTAAATTCCGTCCGTTTACCGATGGTGACCCGACCTTCTGTTGGAGCTATTTCACCTTGGACCAACTTGAGCATAGTTGTCTTACCCACCCCGTTTGGGCCAACCACGCCGACACATTCTCCTTCCTGAAACTTGAGGTCGAGCCCTAGTAAGACCGGCTCGCGTTCGTAATAGAATCCCACATCTTTCATCTCAACCACGATATTAGCGAGTTTCGGTGGCGTTGGGATAACCAGTTCCATATCAAGTTCCTGGTCTGGCGACTTCTGGGATTTAATCTCGTAAAAGTTATCCAGTCGGCTGCGTTGCTTTGTCCTGCGAGCTTTGACCCCTGCCCTGACCCATTCAATTTCCCGCTTTAAAAATCGCTGACGCTTTCTCTCCACCTGTTGATCCCGCTCCTGCCGCTCGGCTTTACCGGCCAAGTAATCGCTGTAGTTGCCGTCATAGGAAAAGAATCGCCCATCGGCCAGCTCAATGATCCGGGTGGCGATACGATCGAGAAAATAGCGGTCATGCGTCACGAAGAGACAGGCACCACTCCCTTGAGCAAGGTAGCTTTCAAGCCAAGCGATAGCCTCCGCATCAAGGTGATTTGTTGGTTCATCTAGAACCAGCAAATCCGGCTGACTGATAAGAGCGTGGCACAGCCCGACACGCCTCTTTTCTCCCCCTGACAGATAACTCACCTTTCGGTCAGCAGGCGGAGTTGATAATTCACGCATCAGAATCTCTAAGCGTGATTCCAGATTCCAGCCGTCAGCGTGATCAATCGCACGCTGTAGGTTCTCCTGTTCCGCCAGACTCAGATTTTCATCTGTTTCGAATCGCTCGATCTTCGCGAGAAGGTCAGCCGATCCTGCTCGGATATTCTCCTCAACTGTGTCACTCTCATTTAGCTCGAACTCCTGCGGAAGATATCCCACCACCAGCCCTTGCTTTCGCGAAATCTGCCCGGCGTCAGCTGACTCCGCGCCAGTAATGATCCTTAGAAAAGTCGACTTACCGCAACCATTACGCCCCACCAGACCTACCTTCTCTCCTGGATAAACGGCAAGGGTCGCGCCGTCGAGCACCGGATCATTTCCGAACGAAAGTTCGAGATCCTTAGCCGAAAGAATGGCGTCATTTTGAACAGAAGGGTTCGACATGTATCAGGGAGACACTGTAGCTGGGCTTCAGGACAACTCAACCCCGTGAGACCGCAGACTTAACCTTGTTCAAAGCAATACTCCCAAACCCGTCATACTGCGGGCAGGCCAGTAACCACCGTTTCTTGTGAAGATTTTTAAAAGGCATTCACCGCTCGCTCAGAACTGAAGGATTCTAATACAGAACTCGCCTATACGATGACGTTACCCGAGAGCGCGCCTTGACCCGTTTCCGTTTTGCCTGAACGATAGGCGGGATGAGATTTCCTCGCCTAATTTTATTCGTGCTCGCGCTCGCGCTCGTGAGCACCGCATCGCTGAAGGCCAATCCGCCAAATATTATTCTTATTCTCGCCGATGATATGGGCTACGGAGATCTCGGCTGCACCGGCTCGAAATACCTTCGCACTCCTCACCTCGATGCCCTAGCCGAGTCTGGCGTCTTCTGCGAACAAGGCTATGTGAGCAGCCCTGTCTGCTCTCCCTCTCGCGCTGGACTGCTGACAGGACGCGACCCCCGACGCTTTGGCTACCAAGGCAATCTAAATAAAAGTATTAGCGCTTACCCAACCCGCCCTGAGCTGCTCGGCCTCCCGCCAGGCGAACTCACCTTAGGGGATCACCTGAGAAACGCTGGGTATGCCACCGCACTCATCGGAAAATGGCACCAAGGAATCGGCGAAGGGTTTCATCCCAATGAACGAGGGTTCGACTACTTTTGCGGCATGCTTGGCGGAAGTCACAGCTACTTCCCAACCAGAGGCAGGCACAGCATCGAGCGCAACGGCGCGCCAGTCACTGAGTTCTCCAACGACTACCTTACCGATTTCTTCACCGACGAAAGCCTCTCTTGGATGAAGAAACAAACAGCAGCAAAGAAGCCCTGGTTCGTTTTCCTGTCCTACAACGCACCCCACGGCCCCATGCATGCGACCGAGGAAGACATCTCGCTATTCGAAAACATCCAAGACGAAAAGCGTCGCATTTACGCTGCCATGATGTGGGCCCTCGACCGTGGAGTGGGCCAGATCCGTGGCTGGCTCGATGATTGTGGTGAACTGGAAAATACACTCATCGTATTTTTTTCCGACAACGGAGGGCCTCCGAACAACGCCAGTTGGAACGGCGTTTTCTCTGGGGGCAAGGGCTGCCTCAAGGAAGGTGGTATTCGCGTTCCCATGATCTGGTCCTGGCCCGAAACTTTGCCGGAAAAAACTCGTTACACCTCTCCCGCTTCAGCTCTGGATCTCTTACCCACCTTTCTCGCCGCCGCAGGAAGTGATCCGCTTCCCCCGCGCAAACGCCTCGGCCACGAAGACAAGGGTAACTACATAAATTACGCCAAACGATACGGCGACTACGAAGGTATCAACATGCTGCCGTTATTGAAAGGCGAGGTTGAACCTCCGAATCGGACACTCTACTGGCGCCTCCAAGGCCAGGCCGTCGTTCTCGACGGAGACGACAAACTCTGCCGTCCATCGCACCGGCCGGCTCAACTGTTCAATCCGGTCAGCGACCCTGGAGAACTCTCTGATCTCGCCTCCCCCGGGGACAAACGTTTCCTCGAGCTTTTCCGTCAACTGAGCGACTGGGAAATGACTTTGCCTACCGATCCCCTTTGGGGCTCGTCCCCCTACTGGCAGGGACCGAGCGCGAAGTATTATGATGAAATGCTACCGGTCGATGAACCCAACTAGCCTGTCCGTCACCTAACGATCACGCCATATTTCGGGGTCTTGCCGACGCTAATATCAGTCCTATCTTCGCCGTCCCAAATGAAGCCGACTACCCTCTTGCTCTCCTGCCTCGCTTGTGTCCTATTCGCGTCAGCACAGGATTGGCCTCAAGGGGCAGGCCCCGACGGAAACCTTAGGGTAAAGAAGAAGGCGCCTATTGTCTGGAGCGTGGCACGAAACGAAAACGTGAACTGGAAAATCACGCTTACTGAGACAGGCCAGAACACTCCCACGATTTTCAACAACAAGGTCTTCTTTTCGACGTATCAACCTTTCGATAGTGACGCCACGATCGGGTCCGATATCATTGCGTGGTGCTGCGACGAAAAAACCGGTAAAGTCATCTGGAAGAGGCCCATCCCCGCCCATTACAACCTCCGTCTTTCGGGCTGCTTCAGCGACAGCACATCTCCCCCAGCTGCAACTGATGGACAATATGTGGTTTTCGTCAACGCCTCAGGTGCTATCGAGTGCTTCACTTTGGATGGCAAACCCGTCTGGAGACAAGAATTCCTCAGTGTCGGCCGCACACTGCCATTTATTCACGACGGCAAATTTGTTTTCACCCGTCAACACTACCCGCCCGATTCCAGTGGCAAGTTCCCCCATAAATACAAGGACTCTGCGAGGGAGATGTGGACCCAACTTCAGGCGCTCAACCTGAAAACTGGCAAAATCATGTGGACTACTGACTGCGGCGTCAACATGGGCATGGCGATGCTGCCGCAGAAACTAAAGAGCGGCCGGGATGTTATTGTGACAGGCCGCGGTGGAGGCCACGGCCCACCCGAAAAACCGCTCGGCATCTCTCTCGTTGATCTGGCCGACGGCTCCACTCTCTGGACGCTCCCCCTCGACAATTTTAATGCCACCCAGACCTTCGGGATCCGCGATGATCTGGTTCACTTTTTCTATGGAACCAACCACCTTTCTGTTGATTGCCACACCGGCGAGATCACTAGGAAGACTTCTATATCCGAAAATGTCTCTGTGCGAGTCTGGAACAACGGCCATCGCATCACCTCTGTGAAATCCCCTGGCAAAAGCGGGCGGGGTCGCAACATCACCCAAACCTCAAACTTGCTGGTTGGACCTTGGCACTACTTCCGACACTACAAGCTCCCCTGGCTCGGCCGCGTCAATGTCGACAGCGGTAGCATCAATTATCTCGAACTCCCGCTTCAACTATCCCGTGTGCCGGGAGAAGATGACATTCTCCTTTGGCACGACCCTGAAAGTCCTAAAATGGAATCGCAAACCATTGTCCCCAACGAAATGAAAAACTCCCGCGGCCTGGTTGTCTTTGACGATAAGCGTTCCACCGGCAACGGTTGGGGACACATCGGGTCACCTTCCCCCTCCGTTGCCGGAAAATACCTCTACCTACCCACGATGACAGGCACGGTTTATGTCATCGACTGGAACGCCGAGACTCTTGATGAAACTGCCGTGATCGCGATCAACGACCTCGGGCCGGCAGGCCGGTCTTATCAGCGTGGCTCCCTCTCTTTCGCCAATGGAAAAATCTTTGCCCACACGATTCAGGAGTTGATCTGCATCGGATACTAGTCTTACTCCTACCCTGAATCTCCCGCTCCCAGCATGAAAATACTTCTTATTTCAGCCATCACGCTCGTCAATGCGATCACTTCGTATGCCGCCGAAAAAACGAACGTCATTTATATCCTCGCGGACGACCTCGGCTACGGCGACCTCGCCTGTTATGGCCAGGAAAAGCTCCCCACGCCCAATATCGACCGCCTCGCCACTGAGGGGCTTCAGTTCACCAACCATTACTCCGGCAACACCGTCTGCACCCCCTCTCGCGCCGTGCTCATGACTGGGTTGCACTCCGGCCGTTGCTACGTTCGTGGCAATCTCAAAAGCGAAAACGGAGCTTCTCTCAAGCCTGAGTGGACGGTGCTTCCAGAGGTCTTTAAGGCCGCGGGCTACGCCACCGGCGGTTTCGGCAAGTGGGGCCTTGGGCAGACCAATTCTGAAGGTGCGCCCAATCCACTCACTCACGGCTTCGACACCTACGCCGGCTGGAAAAGCCAGATGATAGCGCACACCTACTACCCCTCGTCCTGGGTAGTCGATGGAGAAGAACTTCTCCTCGACGGCGAAACCTACGTGCACGACCTCATCATGCAGAAGGCCTTCGACTTCATAAAAGAGAACGGTAAATCTGGCGCACCTTTCTTCTGCTACATACCTACCGGCGTTCCGCATGCCGCGATGCAGGCTCCTGCCGAGCTTCACGAAAAGTGGCGCAAAAAGTTTCCTGAGTTTGACAACAAGATTGGCAAATACGGCGCCGGTCCCGACGAAGAATGCCCTGACGTCCAGAATCCCATCGCCGGCTACGCAGCCATGATGGAAAATCTCGACAACCAAGTCGGGCATATTCTCGACCTTCTCAAAGAAATGGGCATTGACGAGCACACGCTCGTCATGTTCTCAAGTGACAACGGCGCGCATAAAGAAGGCGGGCACGACCCTAACTTCTGGAACTCCACCGGCTCGCTTCGTGGCCACAAGCGTGACATGCACGAAGGCGGTATCCGCACGCCCATGCTAGCTCGCTGGCCCGGTAGCATTGAAGCAGGAACCACGACCGATCACCTCAGTTGCTTTCAGGATATTCTCCCTACCGCCGCTGAGATCGTGGGCCAGCCAGCCCCCGAAGGCATCGATGGCGTATCCTTTCTTGCCACTCTCACCGGCAAAGGCAACCAACCCTCCCACGACTACCTTTACTGGGAATTCTGCAAAGGTGAGAATCAAGATATCTTCTCCCAAGCCGTTCGCCAAGGTCAGTGGAAAGCCTACGTGCAGGCCAAAAAGCCAATCGAACTCTACGACCTCGAAAAGGACCCCTACGAAGAGAACGATCTCGCGGCTTCCATGCCCGAGAGAGTCAAAGAGATGAAAAAGATTATTGCCGAAGCACATCACCCACTCCCGACACAAAAGAAAAACTGATATCCACGAAAAAATGGAGGGTGGTGGTCCACCCCTCTTTTTATCATGCTCCCACTTCGCCTCCTCTCGTCTCTTCTCTGCATCCCATGGCTGCTCATCACGGCCACAGCAGCTGACAAGCCCAACATCGTCGTTTTTCTAGTCGACGACATGGGGCTAATGGACACCTCTGTCCCTTTCCTCACAGACAAAGACGGCAACCCTGAAATTCATCCGCTCAACGAGCTCTACCGAACTCCGGGCATGGAGCGACTCGCAGCGACCGGTATCCGCTTTAGTCAGTTCTACGCCATGAGCGTTTGTTCACCGACGCGAGCGTCCATCATGAACGGCCAGACCTCAGCACGTCACACCACGACCCAATTCATCAAACCCGAATCCAAAAATACCGGCACGCTCGGGCCCCAAGCTTGGAAGTGGAAAGGCTTTGTCGAAGGCGATGTCACCCTGCCCAGCCTTCTGCGCGAAGTGGGCTACCGAACCATTCACGCCGGCAAGGCTCATTTCGGTCCGAACGACTCCTACGCCAGCGATCCCACCAACATCGGATTTGATATCAACATCGGCGGTTGCGCCTACGGCCAGCCCGGCAGCTACTATGGCAGCGATCATTTCGGCTGGGCAAAGAAGGGCCGCGAAAAGCGTGCGGTACCCGGACTCGAAAAATATCACGGCCAGAACATCTTCCTGACCGAAGCGCTCACCCTCGAAATCAATGAAGCCATCAGCGCTGCCGTGAAAGAGGAAAAGCCCTTCTTTGCTTACATGTCTCATTACGCGGTGCACACCCCTTTTCAAAGCGACGAGCGTTTTGCCGCTAACTACACAAACGTTGAAAAGAAGAGCCTCGCTGCCTACGCCACCTTGATCGAAGGCATGGACAAATCACTCAATGATATGCTAGACCATCTCGAGAAAATCGGAGTTGCCGAAAACACAATCGTCATTTTCCTGGGAGACAACGGTAGCGATGCCCCTGCTGGCGGCACCCACGATATCGCAAGTTCCGCTCCCCTCAGAGCCAAGAAAGGCACCCACTACGAAGGCGGCATGCGGGTGCCCTTTATCGCGTCTTGGGCCAAGCCCGATCCTGACAATACCTTCCAGAAAGAACGGCCTATTCCTTGCGGTGTCATCAATACGACCGACATAGGCGTGGCTTACGATGTATTCACCACCGTTCTCGACGTCGCTGGAGGCGATTACGGAGAGCATGTCGTCGACGGCATTGACCTGAGCCCAATTTTCACCTCCGCCAAAGGCTCAACCGCCAACCGAGAGTTTCTGATGCACTTTCCCCACAGTCATCGAAGTTCTTACTTCACCGCTTTTCGCAAAGGAGATTGGAAGCTGATATATCATTATGATCAAAACTCAGGCCCGAGCGACGACAAAATCGAACTTTTTAATCTCGCAGCAGATCGCGACGAGTCCGCTAACCTCGCCTCCTCAAATCCCGAGAAACTTCGGGAAATGATAAACGCCATGAATGCGTCACTGGAAAAGGCCGATGCCCAGTTGCCTGTTAGTGGAAAGTGACAGAGTCTAATGACCAAGTTCCGATGCGTCTCATCCGTTTAACTACCTTCCTATCATTTTTCCTTCTGGTATCACCCAGAGCGTCCGAGGAGTTGCCGCAACCGGTCACCGACACCGACTTTGACTCCCTCTCGGTGCTTTCCCCATTTTCTAGACCTATTGATCTCTCAGAAACACTGTCCCTGACCGGCTTTGCCCGCATTGGTGAACAGAATTTAATCACGCTGATGGATCAGGATTCCGAGAAGAGTCACATCGTTTCTAGGAAGGCCAACGATGAAGGCTGGAAGCTGGTCGAAGTGTCCGCCGGCGTCGACTACGCTTCGGAAAGCACCTTTGCTAACATTGCCGTTCCCGGTGGCGAAATCGTAGAGTTGCGCTTCGACGGGGAACGCCTTGAGGCCGATAGCATGCGGAAGCGGGCCGCAGGAGTGAATGGAGGCTTCGGCCGCGATTCTCGACCTCCTCCGTCCAAAGAGGAACGCGAGAAATGGGGGAAGTATATTAAGTCCCGCATGAGCAAACTGACGGATGCTCAGCGCAAGGAAATCGGGCAGCGTATGGGGCAACGCATGAAAGAAATCGGCGGCAAGCTGAGCGATCGACAAAAAGGCGATGTTTTTATGCGGATAATCGATGATGTCGACAAGCAGGGATCGAGTGCTCCTCGGCCGAGATAAGTTTAGCGATCAGGTCGAAGATCGCGACTGATCCGCACATCGAGTTTTTAGATCAAAAGGTTTTGAGCGGTTTCCAACGGGTCTTCAGTGGACTGGTGCCGCCCTCAGATCTAGCTGCTCTTCTCAGAGTCCCGAAGAGACTGTGCACACCATTTGCTAACCACGGAATCATAAACGCCGTCAAAGTTATTGCGAGAATGATCAAGCCCTATTTAATTTGAGGATCCAGCTAAAATGACACGTCAGCAAAGGATACACGCCTCACTCGCCGCGGTCGCTTAGGTAGCGTGGAAATATGGCGATGCCGGTGACGCTCACGATTATGTGCAGACGCTTCTGGTGGCAAGGTCACTCATCGAGAATCAGGGATTCAATCAGCCAGATCTTGTCTCACGCTATCGGGCAAATCCTGAGTATCGGCTCCGCGGCAGGAAACTTCATCCAGGAGGAATAACCCCCAACTATCACGGGCAGCTTTCAAAATTATTACTCAGTAATGATCCCGACTACGTCGCAGGTGATGGCGTTTCAGATGGATCAGCAATGAAGGTCACGGCTATTGCAGGAGCTTACGCGGATTCATTTTTTGACCTGGTCGATTTCACCGATCGGATCACCCAGGTAACACATTCGAGCGTCGAAGCACGGCTTGCTGCAGTGATAGTAGCCTTGCGACTAAGACAGGTTTTGATCGGTCGGGAGGCCGAAGGCATTAAATGGGTGGCAGATGAACTCGAGCGAGCCGGGCAGCACCTTAATTTCGGCGACCAAAGCTCGTTTTTCCTTGATCGCTTAAAAACTGCCGCTGAAGTGTGTCGTCAGACCCGAGAATCGAGAAAGGAGCAAACAAAAACTTCGGCTGATGTGCTCGCCGCACTTGCTCGTAAAGTCGGTATCGAACACCTAGCCTGGACCACGCCTATCTCGGCTGTTTGCTGGAGCTACGAAAACTCTTCTGTATTTCGTAGGGGTTGGTTCAAAAAAGGCACGGAACACCTAATAATCCCCGGAAGTATTAAGGAAAGGAAATGCGAGTTGCGAGGTGATTCGATCGAGGAGAGTCTTCACCTTGAAAACGTCGAACACCTCAGACGTATCGGCGAACTGGAAGGCTTCGAATCCTCGCATGGTCACCACTGGCGCCAGTCTCTCAACACGGACACTTTTTTTCTATAACTGCAAGTATTGTTGCAGCGAGAGACGGTCTTAGACCGATCTCGCTTGGCACCAAGTGGGCGACCTCGACGTTTGGAGACCCCTTGGCCAAAATATCAGCCCAGCTCACCACTTTACATGGCAACACGGCAGAAACTTTGGACTCATTTCCAAAATAATTAGCCCTGTTTCTTCCTGGCTGATCCGTATTACCGAAAAAATTCTTCAGAAAAATCTACATGATTTAGAATCCAAGAATTCCTAAATCTAACGGTAAGAATTACGCTAAATTATCGCCTTGCCCGTATCAGCCTCCTCACTATTCTCTCCCCCATGAAGTGCACTCCTCTCTCTCTCATCGCTCTCCTTTTTCTGACGCTTCCAGTTCAGGCTGAATCGTACATTCATGTTCCTGGCTGGCTCAAACCACCCGCTGACAGGGAGCACATCGGCAATCTCCATGGTGAAGTCGACGTTGACTCCAAAGGCATGATTTACCTTAGTGTCGAGGGGAATAACGGCTCGCTTCAGGTTTTTAGGCCAGACGGCAGCTACTCTCATTCGGTCCCTAACATGCCAATGACCCTGCACGGTTTTGTAATCAAAGATGATTTTATTTACGCTTCCGTTCTTGGAGAAGGAAAAGTTATCAAGGCAACCCTTGATGGCAAAATCGTCTTAGAGATTCCTCAAGGTGCTTTCCCAAAAGAAAATTTTGGCCCAAAGGGACTCAGGCTGACATCGGTCGATGTAGCTCCCAACGGTGACATCTTCGTCGTGGATGGATACGGCATCGACTGGATCTACGTGTTCGATTTCGAAGGTAATCTTAAGCATTCATTTGGCGGGCGCGATGAGCCCTACAACCTTAATAACTGCCACAAGATCTTCATCGATCCTCGCTATGATGAGCCTCGCATTCTCTGCTGTGACCGCGTTAATCTACGCCTTCTTCACCTCACCCTTGATGGCAAGGTGATTGGAGAATATGCCACCGGTTTGCAGCGTCCATCCTCTGCCTCTTTCCATGGTGACCTCGTCGTAATCGCGGAGATCGCTGGACGTGTCGCCGTTCTCGATAAAGAGGGCAATATTGTCTCGCAACTTGGAACTAACGATACTCCCAGCGAGATCAACACATCAAAAACCACCCCAGAACAGTGGAAGGAAGGGGTGGTGACTTCCCCTCATGGTGTCACTTTTGACAACCATGGCAACATCATCGTCACCGAATGGAACCGGATCGGTCGAGTGCTCCGATGGAATCTCAAACACTGATTCCCGCTATTTACCTTCACGGAAGTGTTTCATTTCCTGCACTAGGCGGGTGACAACCACTCATCAGTCCCGTCCGACTTGGAACACAGTTTAACCAGAGGAGCAGAAACTCGACCACCGTTGTCTTTTTTTCGGACATTCGGTCAAGTTTTGAGGTCTTGAACTTCTCGTCACCGTAACAGGCAAGATCCCTGCAGCCAAAGTCATCGACAAATACAAGGATGATGTTAGGTCGAAGCGCTTCGGCTTGTGCAGTCCCAAAGAGGGCTAGGAGTCCGTCCATCCATAGGGCGTGTTTAAAAATTCTTTTCATATTTCGATTTATGAATCACTCGGACCAACAGTCCACGCGCCCTAACGAAAAAGCTTTGCTAAGCC